>ERZ1292632.318-Hain-H43-01um-R2-318-length-49619-cov-31_pt3 | contig 37568 bp, 97 predicted proteins | sample MGYA00564407_ERZ1292632 | MGnify/ENA primary metagenome ERZ1292632 (study PRJEB36523, sample SAMEA6512637) | groundwater metagenome | collected 2019-01-08 | study: AquaDiva: Metagenomics assemblies of 32 groundwater samples | reverse complement strand
TATAGCATGCCCCCAATTTCTAGTTAATTTGATTGTTGTTCCTTTTTCTATCTTTCTTTTTATTATATAGACTATCTGGAATCTCTACTTTATTTGGCTTTAAAATACATCTTGGTTTCCACTTTTTCTCTTTTAATCGTTTATAGTTTATCTTCGCCATAAAATTCTCCTAACTAACCTTATTACCAACTTTCCAATTCAAGTTGTTGCCACCTATCACAGATTGGACAAGTGAAACTTAACCAAATTTTCCCATGTGAGCCACATATCCCACAGTCATCTTCTGATCCACCAAATGAAATCTTTTCCTTTATGAAAGTAGTAACATGCCCACAAGAACACTTTATTCGTAAACTTAATAATTTAGATTCTTTTTTCTCTTCCATTGTTTATTTTTCCTCCTAACCAATTTCACTAAGTATTGTAGGATTCTCATTACAATTTAAGAGATTCCTACAGTATTCACAGGACAAGAACTTATCTTTCCCTACTATTGCTGGTACATAAGACTTACATCCAGGAGCCTTGTCCGTGGGATCTTGTGTATCATTCTCTGCCAAAATATCTACTATCCCAGTAACAGATAGGATGCTCCAGAATATTATCTCTAGTTGTTGTCCATTCTTTATGTAGAATATCTCACACTCGGTGTCGTCAACTAAATATGTGGTTGTCTCTTCTATATTAATTGCAGGGGGAGCATAATTAGGAAACTTTATGCAACTCTCTATATAGAAAATTATTGGAGATTCCCTCTGCATTACACATCCAATTTTACAAACTGTTCTAATCTTATAGATCACTCCCTCATCTTGAGTAACCAATCTATCTGAGATTGCCTTTTTCATAGATAGTATTACATGCTCTCCCATTTCTCTATCAAAATACTTGTATAGTTCATTATCTACGGAAGCATATCCCTTATTAAGTTTCCTCCAATTTAGGAAGTCATTCGATCTTGTGCCAAACCTATACTCCTTTGGTTTCTCCTCCTTATCCTCTTCAAATATTCCATGATCTGCCCATGCTAACATCTCTTGGATCCATTCCATTCCCCAATCATCTGGGTTATCCTCTGTTGGTTGGGTTAAGATAGGAGGAGGTATTCTATTCCCAGTCATGGAATTAATAATTGTATCATATTCAGATACTGGGTAACTATACTCAGGATGTCGTTGCGGAGTATATACATAAGTATATATATGTTGAACATCTAATTCCTTTAACTTCTCTACTCGTAATGGAGAATGGGAAATAGAAAATAGTTCATTCTGTGGGAGAGATGCATATTGGACAAAGGTAGAGAATAATAATAACCTATTTCTTAATGACCTTTCTAATATTGATTGTTCTGAAGCGAAGAATATAGTTGATGTTGCTTCATCATAGGATAAATATATATTCCCAGAATGTTGGAATAGATATAGGATACTAGGAGTCGCTTTATTCAATAGAGCTGTTGCTACACTCCCATGTTTTGACATGAGTAATCCTTCTTCTAGTCCTTTAGTCTCTATATAGGAAAGTAATACTTCTGAATCTACTTCTCCTTTGTAAGGATACCCTTCAATCTTTGGTAGGGAATGTACTTGGCCATTATGGATCATAATCCAATTCTGACTTTCTACTGGGTGGTTGTTGTTATTATCTTCAGGTTTTCCTTGAGTAGCACTCCTTACATGCCCAATAACAATGTTGGCCTTTTTAATATACTTTTCGAAGGCTGGTAAATTTGTTGCCACATATTCTGCTACTGGCTTTGGGGTCTTATCTACTATAATCTTATCCTTTAATGTGACGATTGCTAAACCAGTAGCATCTTTCCCACGAGATCCTGATTGCAACATCGTGTTCCTAAACAATTTATAATTACTCCCACTAGGATTATCTGTTATAAACCCTATTAATCCGCACATTGTCTATCCCCTCCTTCATTTAATGCTACTACTATTTCTTTTATAATTGATTTAATTTCTCTACATAAACAATTATTCATATCTTTATTAGTTGGAAGCCAAACCTGTGGAAAAAGAAGAATTGTATCTGCTCCATGTCCGTGTACTATTGAATCCTTATATTCTGAGATACCAGCGAATCCAGGTTCGGGCATAAAATGCTTCTTCGTCATCTCTTTGATGCGGAACTTTGTTGATGCTGGAACTCCAAATCCTGTTATTTTATAGGGGTTGGTAAATTGCAAATGTATCTTAATAGGACGAGATAACCCTAAAACTATTGGAGTAAAGTATTCTTTAGTATAAGGGTTGTCTGTTACTATAACCACATCATACTCTCGTTTTAGTAGAGGCACTCCCCATTTATCTCTTAATTCTATCCCTTCTACAGGGAAAGCCTTCTGGTCATAAAATAGTGATATAAAATCTTCGATGTACTGAGAGTACTGTCTATAAAGTGGCAATCTTCTCAATATGAGTTTCTTCTTTTCCAAGTCCAAATCAGCCCCTATTCTAATTTGGTTATTTTGTAATGCTCTAGTTACACAGAATACTGTAACTAATATAGTAGTGGCTGCTTCCTCACTACTTAGCCAACTTGGTAAAGATCTCCATTCAGTTCCTCCATGGAGATCCTTCTCACTCCTTATAGAATCTGTACCCCCTTTCACACATGTTGAAGAATTGGAACTCCGATTACCTCTCTGGAATTGTAGGACATATTCCCCTACTAAATCATGAAGGTGTCCTATTATGGTCCTAGTTCTTTTACCATCTGGTAGATTAAAATGGATATGTCCCCCAGTGGTAACACTTACTCCTCCTCCAGCACAAATTCTCATACTCGCAGTTAGTTTAGGATTTCTACACATATTTCTTACTAACCGTTTGATATTCCTTATTAGACCTATTGGATTTCGTGAAGGAGTAGGTCTTAATTCCCCTGTCGTATCAACTCCATCACACCCTATTTGTGCATCTTTTTCTCTAGCAAATAAAGAACGTGCTGGAATACATTGGTTATCTCTATCTAAAACTTCAAACTCTGGATCGCCCCCTAGAATAAGAGACTCCTGTTTAAATTTCCCATGAATTCTGTAATATAATATTGTTTTCAATAGGTGTTCCAGTAATGGGACAGCTCTTGCTTCTCTATGTACGATGTCAGATACCCATAGGATATTGGCTCTTATATTATACCACCCTACTTCTGTATTCTCTGTCATATCTAAGAACTGTATGTCTTTCCTTACTGGCAATGGGAATGCATTGAAATCTTTTTCTCTAGTAAATTCTAAATTTAGTGGAAATGTTTCCTTTTTTGAGGGATTGTCTTCCTTTATTAGAAGGACACGGTATAAGGGTTTGTTCCCTATTACCGTAGTTGAGTCTTCCATACTACAATAGATATAGGCACAGTCCCTTTGGAGAAGAGGAGTTTCATTACTTATTTGTTCAGTCGCCGGTATCTTCCTATTCACATCTGTCCCTCTTGCCATAAAGGTTCCAAGGTGTGTATAGATTAAATCAAACCCTATTGCATCGAAGAGGGGAAGTACGCTGTCTAATATGTCATAGGTACACCCCTCTGTCTCGTGGAAAAATATTCTTACCTTATAAGTCTTTGACCTAGATGTTGTCATTGTTCTTTCCCCTCCTATTCTTCAGTCCACCAATTTTTCTTCTCTGTACCTAATTGTTTTGTGAATTCTTCTTCTATCCTTACTACTATGTGGGTATCTATCTTCTCTTCTAGTACTTTCATCATTGTGAAGAGTTTTGCATCTATCTCATCCTGTTCTAGATTGGCTATTTCTCTAGAATCATACTCTTGTAAAACATGATCGGCTATTGATTTAGCGATGTAATCTAGATCGAGTTGGTTATCTATTCTTCGTGGCATTGTCGTCCTCCTTTAAAGCTTGTTTATAATCCAGGTTATGGCCATAAGTAAGGGGATAATAGGTCCAACACAACCAGCTAATGCACATAGCATAGTATCCCCTATATCTAAATTACCAAACTCTCTTTTCATATAAATGGCAGTTGGTATAAAACCACTTAATAGCCACAAAATGATAAATATTATTGTCATTTTACTTCTCCTTATTCTATTAGGATGGTTTCTATTTCAATAGAAGTTTCTCCTAATGTCATTCCAGTTTTTATCGAGATTATTCCCCCCATTTTCTTTGCTTCGCTACAAAAGTAACTAATTTCGTTTTCGCCAACTGATAATAATCCTATATAACTCTTCTCTCCATGTTTGAAGGAAAAGATGTCATGCGACCGACTTACAGTAGTGATCAGAGATTTAGTCTCTTCTGTGAAAGCTATATTATGTATCATTATTATCTCCTATTTGTTCAAAATATAAATGATACTCTCCATCCCTAGATCTAAACCCTAGGCAAGTAGGAGTATCACTCCAAGGTGGTTTTATGAAACCAGGACAGTGGAGACAAGGACTAGTATTCTCTCTATTCTTACATTCCCTTATTTCCGATTCAAAAATAGTTCTATTATACTTCTCTACTATCTTTTCTATATGTACCGATGTCTCCCATAATGGGAGAGGTATTATTATTCTAAATGTTTTCTCGTCTCTTTTATTCTTTAATATTTTCATTAGTTGCTCCTTAACTACTAAGTTCTACTTCTCCTATAACCTCTTCCATATATAAATGCCATTTCTGGTCCAATCCTCTATATCCCAGACAGGTAAAATTATGGAGATCCCAAGGTGGTTTTACATAACCTGGACATCTCATGCAACAATCCGAATTTTCTTCCTCATTAATATTATGCTCTTTGGACCTACATTTTCCAACAAGCGATTCAAAGACAACCCCTTTGTGTCCATTTACATAAGAATTGGAAATAGGGCCAGGGATTGTTATTCTAAATATTCTCTCGTCTCTTTTATTCTTTAATATTTTCATTAGTTGCTCCTTAACTACTAAGTTCTGCTCCTTCCATAAAAGTATGATAGCATTGGCTACATACCGATCCACTATGTTCATATCTATACTCTACTGTCATATCCGCACAATTTTCCCCTTTTAATGAATTTTTTAACTCGTCATAATAAGAGCTACAATATAGGGCATATATACACCTATCTCCTCCTCTATTTTTATGGCAGGGTTCTATTTTCATAATTTTGAAAATCCTATCTGCCGAAAAGTGTGAATTATGGGTCTCACTTTTGCGCATCCACCTACTGCCTATAGAGGGTATACTATATTCCCCTACTTTATTTTTTAATATTTTCATTTCAATCTCTCCTTACTTTGCCACGTAATAACATAACTTCTGCCACCACGATGGTCTTACTTTTGCTATGGTTATGATCTTATGGTGAATGGTAACCCATCGCAATTTTCCATCTATATGTTGTAGTTCTGTAGTATTCCACTTATTTCTCATTTTAGTCTCCTCTCATCTTACTCCTGAAATATCGGAGATAGGGTAACCTCACTGTTGTAATTGGTAATGCTGGCCCACTATTTACTTCTAGTATATAAGGTCGATCATTTTCTAGTGAGATGACTATATCTGCTGCTCCAAAGTCTAACCCTAATGCCCTGGTCGCTTCTATTGCCAATTCACGGATTTGTCTATTTACAGTCTCTGGTTCTAATACTTGCTTATGCCAATCATCCCTGAATCCCTGTATCCCCATAAAAGATGTGCTTACTCTAGTCTGTTCATATTTCCTTTGCACAAATTTGGCAATACCCTCTATTACGTGGACTCTCCATTCCTGTTTTATAGGGATATACTTTATGAAATAGTCTGCTCCTTCTTCTTTAGAAGTCCTTATTTGACTCCTTTCCCAACACAACCAGAAACTTTGACCCTGAGTGTGATGTCTACCTCTTCCAACACAGGGAGGAACCTCTGAGAATTCTGGAACAGATAACCCATGTTCCGTAAATATCCTTGTTGCTTCCTGTTTATCAACAGTCCTAGCAATCGCTTCTCTCCTATTTACTACAACACTAGGGCGATATGTGGCATGAGAATAACTATTTCCATATCTTATTAGAGTCCGTATCCTAGAACTAGGGAGTTCCTTCCCACCAGTAATTCCTAGATCATCGGCGATTGCTATGCCATCCTTCTCTGTTATTCTACTATAAAGTACAAAGTCCATAGCTTCCTCCTCTTTAACAGTTTTTTTCCTCCTTTCTATTGTATTCTAACAAAATCAACAGATTCTGAATAATATCCATTTGATGTCCCATACCACCTAATCGTAACATATCCTCTGATTGTTGCAAGTTTATAGAAGGTCCATGTGAAGCTATCTCTATAATCATTTGGATAAAGTGGTTTATACCCTTCTGGATCTATATTATTACTTACCTCTTCTGCCATGAGTATTGGTGAACCAATAATATCATCCAAATCTCCAATTATATCATTGATATCCACAGTTTCGCAACAATCTTGTTCATGATATAATTTATATACTTCGCCAGTATTTGTTTCGAAAATCATTTCACTGCCACCTATTGTACCATCTATTTTTGTTAATATTTTTCCTTCTAATTCTTTAAATAGTAGTTTCATTTTTCTCCTCCTATTTTACTTTCTCATTAGGGAAAGGTATCCTCTTGATAAGTTTATACTCTCCTTTTATCTCTTCTAAGGTATGAGGCATCCCAGGATTTGTCAAAAACCAAGAACTATGATCGCCATAGTAATCGGTATCTTGTTCTAACATTCCAATCACTAATTCCTTAGATCTTTTATCCTTTAGCCAATAATATTTTCTCTTCTGCATTTATCCCTCCTCTTCCTCTTCTTCCTCCTCTTCCTCTTCTTCCAGGGGTTCTGATGTAATTAGATCAGATAGGCGTCTCTCTTCTCGAGTACATTCCATACATTCATAACTATTTATCTCAAAGTTATCATAATCATCAACTTCACAATCTCCTAAATCCCCATCAATAGTAGTTACATCAGCACGACCATATCCTACTTCTGTATAAAAGGCTGTAACAGAATTTTCAGCACCACAATGTCTACAGTAATAGACATCTCGGTGTGCTCGTTGATGTTGTAGGTTTGGTTTTACTTCGGGAATCTGATTATTTAATACCTTCATTGTTAGTATCCTCCTTTATATCTTCATATTCCACATCAATAATCTGGGAACCTACCTCATACGGGGTTACGGTTCTAGTCATATTCCCAGCACTTGTTGCACAGGATTGGACTGAGAACCCCCTCTCAGTAAGTAGTTGTAGGATTTCATCCACACAATTTTCTACATAACTCACATCTTCTTCTGCCGAAGAGTGGGCAGTGATTTCTAATCTCATTTTCTATTCCTCCTTTATTCTTGATCTTTAATCTCCCATTCGTGATAATAACAATATATATATTCGTTTTTGGAGGGATCAAGCAATACGATATACTTTTTCTCACCTCTAGAACACCCATCTGATACATTGGTATTACAGGAACAGAATCCGATATAATGAGGGGTATCTTTACAATCTCTGATATCAAATATTTTATAGAATTTAGTCCATGATTCTCTCCTTGATTGTATATATTTACCATCCAAGACATCGGACTCTTTATTCTTTAATATCTTCATTCGTTGTTCTCCTCACCCTGATCTTCTTCTTCCATAAGAGAATGGGGATTATAAGATTCCTGTTCCTTCCAATTAGTATGAATTTTATATGCTTCACTTGCTTCAAATACATTCTCTGTGGCTATCGTTTCTGGATCGGACTCCTCATGTCCACACCTAAGGCATTTATAAATATACGCATCAGCATCATGAACAATGGTATCGACTAGAGGAGGGTCTGTATAATTGTCAAGAGATTCGATTGCTCTATGTTCTTCTATATGGGCTTTCCAGATTTCTATAATACAATCGCCTTGTCCACAACTTCTACACCATATATTCGCATCTCTGTCGAATCCTGGAGCAAAGTCAGAAGTCCTTGGATTATTAAGTACTTTCATTTATTCCTCCTTTTTATAAATGTTCATAGTCCGCCATTCCTTGCTCCTTGGGGCAAAGAATTGTTCATGTCCACTAACTACTAATCCAGCCTTCTGACACATTATATTACTAGCGATATTCCCTTCCCATACTTTTGTGATAACATTTGGTCGGCATTTATATCTCTCTTTTAATAATTTCGTGCCTATTCCCTTATCCCTATACTCCCTTTTAACAACGGTAACTCCTATTTCTTTTCCTTCCTCATCAAACAATGTTGCAGAGAATCCCATTAAATCGGCTCCTATTATATCAGAGTCATCTCTAGCAATTAATAAGGTTATCAGATCTCCCTGTTCTAATTTTTGTATAGAGTAATCTCTTACTCTCTTGTCTAGGTGGCTATAGAATTGAGATATAAACCGTCTCATTCTTTTAGGATCAATCTCCTTAATCTTCATTTATAGTTTCCTCCTCTCTTACTAATCCCACCAACTCCATATCTCAGTCAGTTCATCTGCATCCTTGTTGAAAGACCACCAGGCTTTTATGAAGTGAGGATCTATTATCTCTTGTTGTCCCTCATTAAGCAGTATCTGTAATCCTTCGATAGTTATTCTACTATCTGGTCTTTCACTTGAGACCACATATCCATGTGCTCTAATACGTATTGTCTCATTTCCTTTTCGCATAAATCTCATAAATTCTTTTGTTGTTGGGGAATCATTTTGACACTCTTCTAAATCTAAAAACCCTTCTTTTACTAACTCTTCCAAAACGGATAATGGAACATTCTCAAATAGTCTTGTTCCACCTGGCCACTTATCGTTATAACTATCTTTGTCCCAATATCCTTCCAAAATATCTTCTCTATCTATAATATTGTCAATCTTTTTCATAATATCCTCCTTATGGATGTTTGATTATCATGTATATGTACCCACTACATTTTGGACATTCTATCTCACTCTCAAGTAAGGCTTCTTTTGAATGGTAATATCTACCCTCCTCTGTTCTTGCTCTAATATGGCACTCACCAGTCTTCCTACGTAGAAGACAGTAGGCCGATCCCCAGGGACTGTCTACTTCATATCCTGGCCCCAAACATTCACAAATTTCCTTATCAGTATTATTCAATATTTTCATATTATTCCTTTTAGCAAATTTATATTTCCTCCATTTTTTTAATAATGTTTTAGACATTAGTTTTTAATATTTTGATACCCAGTCATACTTACAATCATTACCACAATAAGGGCACCAGTAAAAACCTTCATCAATTACTTTTTCACATCGTTCACATTTTTTCGTAATTATTTGATTGTGATTTTTTAATCCTTCCTCATATCCCTTTATATAAATTGATTTTAATAAATCACAATCGCACATAGATAAAGTTGTACCAATTTTTTCACCATTTATTTGAACCAACCACAGATGCCCAGCTGGATATGGATCATAGAACATACCTAAATCTTCTTGTTTAATGTCAATTTCTTTCATCATACTTCCTCCATTTATCTAATAAGATTTTAGCTAGTCGTTTCTTTTTATTCTTTTGTTTAATTTTGTTCCTGCTTTTCATTCTTATCTCTATATGCTCCAGTCATGCCTTCAATGTTAAGAATTTTGTAGGGAATCGTTTCGATAGAACTAAATGGCCCTTTTATACCCTTAGGATTAGGTTTACCATTGTCCATCACCCACCACTTATCTTGATCTTTACTTTTAAATACAGCGATATAGTGATAATCTACACGCCGAGTCCCACCATATTTCCCGCCACCTATAGGAGACTGTTCTGACACAACCTTTACTACATAGGTTTCATACCCAGCCTTCTTTAAGCAATACCATGCAAATCTGGAAAAGGCGGCACAATTTCCTACTTTTGTACTGAAGATATAACCTGGCGGACATCCTTCTGAACTACCTTTTATATCTACTCCTCCGCACCCATGACCTTCCCATGTCTGCCCATACGAGAAGTTCTTTCGTTGGTACTTGCTAATCAAGGCAGGTGTATTGAGAGTAGATGTTACGGATTCAAATTCAGGTGTGATATAACTCATATGAGCACAGCCAATTAACATACTCCCTAACAACAGAAAAAGTATCTTTTTCATAAGATCCTCCTTATATTTATTCCTCAATACGATTACCACAGGGGTAAAGAGCCAATATTCGACCACAATAAAAATCAATAAAATACCCATCATGATAGGCATTTCCTTCTTCATCTTGAGAGAAATAGATTTCTAAATCTCCCCGCTTTTTCTTTTGTGTCTGAAGTCCTTTGATTAAATCACTAATTCTCATTTTGAATCCCTCCTGTTATCTACTATCCCTTCTTTCTAATCCCTTCTTCTTCTTTTCGAGTGCCTTTGCTACTTGTGCTGAGGAGGTAATATTAGAAATCCCTCTTGCCCTTTGCCTACTGGCCTTGAGGGGATTAATGAGTATTCCTTCCTTTGCCCCACTGCCCATTATGGTAAGGATGTTTGGATGCAATGGGCATCCCTTTAAGACTTTCTCTCCATCCATTTTCCATAGTCTAGTAGGTTCAAGATATCGTTCACATAAACTCAAGAAGGAGATTGAATTACATCCCTCACATTTATAGTGCAGTTCAAGATTACTTTTTATTATCCTTTCCATTGTTTCCCCCTTAGTCTGGATGTTTTCCTAATGTAACTATAATACTACTACATCTGGAACAGCGGAGACGAGTAGATAGAAATGCCTCTCTTGAGTGACCCCTATCTCCTATACAAATACACTTTCCATCTATGTCAATGAGACAGTGTTGCATTCCCCAATTACTTAGTATACTCTCCTCTCCCTCACAACCACAATAGGATTCTTCTTCTTTAGGATTATTTAATACCTTCATGATTATGCCTCTACCTTTTCGACTTGAACCTTCCCACATTTTAAGCACTGTCTCTTTTGCAGATGTTCGATATAGGGTATCGGTTTATCGAGAGAGTCAAATCTATAATATCTCATCTGTACCTCGTATTGTTCCCATTTACTCCATTTATGCCAACACATAACTTATACCTCCTTCGTATGTACACTTCCCCAATGTTCCAACCTACCACAAATGCAGAAGTCCACAATTATATCTGGCTTCTTCCAATCCCAATATTTCCCATCTGCATCCATAGCTAATTCTGCTACTAGGACTCCTGTATTCCCATGGGAACGGAAGATAACTCTATTGGACTTCCCTATCTTTTGTATCCCCTTAACAATTTTCTTTGTTACTCCTTCCACCCACTTCTCCCCTTCAAGAGATAGTCCTAGTTTTTTATGACCATGTTGTTCTGGCATCTCATTGTCAACATTTCTTCTATATTGGAGAGCCTCACATTCTATAAAGGACTTGACTACCCTTAACCCAGGTTCGTTGAAAATTGATATTAATTTTTTATTCTCCATTTCTTTATCTCCTTTTTATGGATGTTTGGCCACTATGTATATAAAACCTTGGCATTTGGGACATCTTTCATAACTTTCAAATAATGCTTCTTTTGAATGACATACTTTACCTTCTACTTCTGCTTCAGCACAACATTCGCCACGAATATTTATGATGCAATAATGCATCCCCCAAGAACTATCTAACTTATATTCTGGTCCAAAACATTTACAAAATTCCTGGTCAGTGTTATCTAATATTTTCATAAAAATACTCTTCTATATTCATTTGAATGGGACTACTTCTAATCCTGTCCAGCGATCCCAAGTTTTTCCACAAACAGGACACATCCACCAGGAAACCCCATCATATAATTTTGGATCTTCTACTCCTATAAGTTTAGAATAGTGGGTCTCTCCATCATAAAAATGCCTATGTTCTAAGGGAATCAATTCTCCCTGTAAATCAGTACCACAGAATGGACAAACAGTATAGTCATCTCGTGTAGTTTCTTTTCTCATCAGTATCCTCCTCCTCTTAATCTTTTTATATGGCTATGAGGGAAGGAATCGAACCTTCATTCTTGGATTCAAAGTCCAATGTCCTACCTTTAGACGACCTCATATCTAAGACCTATCTTCTTTTACTAATTTGATAATATCTACAACAGCTTTGATAAGTGGGGATAAACACCCTTCCCATCCCCCATCATCCACTCTTTCCCAACTGTCTGGGGAACAAACCCCTTTTATCGTTGTTATCTCCTTCGGTGTTAGGTAACCCCCACAGTACCTTTTATTTAACAGTTGGATATCTAGTCTGTTGAATACAATTATACCTTCTTTATCTCTCATCGTCTCTTCTCCTTATGGGTGCTTGATTATTGTGTATATATAACCCTTACATTTTGGACACCTATCCCTACTTTCAAGTAGTGCCTCTTCTGAATGAAAACCCCTTTTACCAGGTATGTCTGCTAGAGCATAACATTCGCCATAGTAATTTATAATACAGTAGGCTACTCCCCAAGGACTACTTATGGCATACTCTGGCCCTAAACATCTACAAAATTCTTTGTCTGTATTATTTAGTATGTGCATGAATATACTCCTTAATTGTCGTCATTTCATAACAATCCCAATGGAGCATTATTAATCTCTTATGGATACAGGGGGTGTTGCCACTCATGTAACCCTTGTAAGATATAAAGAAATTATCTCCATCAATTATTGGCTTGTTGCACTTATCGCATATCCAAGTAAATGCTTTCGTCATATTAAATCTCCATCTGTCCTTGATTTTTTATTGAGTCATAAAAGAGAATTGCAACTCTTTCAAACTCTTCAGCAGCTAATTCCTTATTCTCTAGTATTGTAAGACTTGGATCTTCAAAGGCTACTATAATGTAAGAGTATCCTACTTCTCCTTGATCAGAGGATGCTATAAAGAAGAGTCCTATTGGAGGAATTCCCTTCTTTACTGTACCAAATAACAAAGACCTTTTACCCAGAATGATTACATTATAGGTATCTTGGTCTATCATTTTATTCCAGAGCATTTTCCCATCTTTTTCTTGGCCATTCTTCAAAACAAATTTCTCTAACTTCAATATAATAGAGATTTTCTCTTGTGGAAATACATTCTCCAATAAACCAAGAGTGTTGCATAGTAACAATATTAATGTGATTAGCACCACGATGATGATAGTCATGCTTGTTTTCATTTTAATCCTCCCCCTTTGCTTTGGTGATAACTTGTTTTAAACATTCTTGATCTATTAAATCTAACTCTGTTCTATCAATGGAATGCTCATAGGCCATTTGGCAAGCTTCCAATAACTCATGAGCAGTAGCAATTAAAGGTAAACAATTAGTAATATCTTGCATTTCACATTCAAGAACGACTTCAATATCATCTTGATTCGCCTTTAAATAGTTAATAATTCCATCAAAGATTTTGGTATGTTTCATTTTAATCCCTCCCAAATATTGATTCATAATAATACTTATCTGGATACTTTTTCCATATGTCTTCCATTGATGGCCATACTGGGTAATCTACAAATATATAGAATGCCCTACATGCTAACTCCTCATCAGCACATCGTTTATAGTTTTTACAGTCATTGCAAGGACAACGGATATCCTCACCTAATTTATTGGTTAATACTTTCATTTAATTATCACTCCTCTATTTCCTTCTCTGTTTCTTCCTCTTGATCAGTAGGAAGGATTATTGTATAACCGATTATTAGTGTCCTGATTGTCCCTGCTGGTGGGTCATATTCACTAAATGGTCTCCCTGACATTTCTTGGAAAAAGTGCATTAACTCATGTGAATAAGCACTTTCTTGAAATGCTCGATAATCTATACTCGATGGAGGTTCTTCACTAAAGATTACAGTATGATCTATCCCTGGATCGTCTCCCAAATGGAGATAAATAGTTTGTTTGGAATACCATCCATCAATACAATTCCATTGACCATTTATATATTCGTAAATTTCTTTTGGTTGATTTGGACTCTCCTCATCAATACATCTACCATCCCATGGTTTAATGTATACTGTTAAATGCGATGGAGTTACCTCTTTACAATCCCAATTCAATGTATAACAGTAGTACTGTTTCTGATATTCAAATTCTTTATCTAGGATTTCCCAATCAATCTGTTCCCAGTGGAAATTACCACCCCATCTTTCTTCATATTGTTCTATAGTTGATTGGTCTGTAACTAATCTAATCCCTGCTGGGGTAATTGCTGTCCAAGGTCTTTGTGGAGAACTAGACCAATGTGGTGTTGTAGGTATCGAAGGACTAGAATTTTCTTCTCTACAATTTAGTATCATACAAGTCATTAAAACCATTAAACCTATTAACATCCTTTTCATAGTGTTCTCCTCTAAAAAAAAAAGAGGCACTTCTAAAGTGCCTCTTTCAATTATTAATTAATCTTAACTTATTTTGCTACTCTCACAAAGATCACATGATATAGGAAGTCCGCCTTTGTCCTCCCGACTGTTGGTATTATACTTCCACCACCTGCGATTGCTGATTCGTTAACGAAGCCAGACCCACCACCACTCAGAGAACCTCCAGTAGTCCAAGTCTTTTGAGACTTGATCTCAATAACTTGGAGACGGATATCACTTGTGTTTCCTTCTTGAGCAATCCTCTTACCTTCTGCTAATACTGTTTGATACATCTTCTTAAACTTTATACCATCCTTGAAACAGATGACCTCCGTAATCAGGTCATTATTAACATCTAAGTTTTTGATTCCCCATAATGCAAATTTTGGAATCTTCCAAGTTACATCTCTCTGTTTCCCACTACCGAAGTTTAATTCAGGTGCTCCAGTCATTGGGATTCCAACTGGCTGACGTGGAACCTCAACAGTAAGGGATTGAACAGGAGCAATATTTTGGTCATTATTAACTTTATTATCATTCTTAACATCAGTCTTTACTGTATTCCTAACATCAGTCTTTACTTTGTTATTGTTAACTGTGTTGTTATTGTTAATAACTTCTGCATTACCACCAGTTGCTGATGCATTACCACCAGTAGCATTAGAACTGGAAGATGGAGATAATGTACTTACTGTACCATAGTTAATCCCAGGATTACTACTTCCAATATTCACTGCTCCACCTGTTCCACCAGTTGCAGTATTGGTATTAGTAATTGGGCCAACTGATCCACCAGTGCCCCCAGTTCCTGTCCCACCAGCGAAATTACCAACTGAGGGATTAGGATTGGCTGGACTATTACTTAGAAAATTGTAGTTAGATCCTGGACTGGAATCATAATAGTAAGATACATTCTCACCATCCTTTACGTACCATCCAGCACTACCTGCAAATGCTGTCCCTGCCATTAACAACAGAGATAGTGCTAGTGTAAAGATAAATCGTTTCATATAGACCTTCTCCTTCTGAATTTTATTACAGAGTATTATTTACCCTGCCCCTCTGTGATGGACAATATCCTTTATTCTTAACTGTATAATATTTATTAATAGTCCTAAGGTTTCCATGGCATACTCTCCCGATCTAATAATAACCCTTAGTAACTAATATACCAATAGGAATAAGTTTCTTTAACCTCCTAATTCCCACTAGAAGTTTTTCCATATCTATGCGGAAAGTAACTTCAAGTGAAGTCGAACATGGCACATTTAAATGCTCTTCTATTTCTCTCAACTCTTCTTCAGTCATCTTTTACCTCCACTTCTCTTCTTCTTTAGATGCTCTATGACTTTTTGGGATACCCAATGCGATTGCTATTCCCCTAAGAGCACCTAAGTATCCTTCTATGTATTGATGAGGAGATGCACCATCTCTACATAACCATAATTTACATCCTAATGACTTCACAGTGCACCCTTTACCTACTTCCAAATGCTTACAACCCTCACAACACTTACAATCCTTATTTATATGTTTCCTACTACTTACACAAGTCCCATCTACAAAATCGCAAGGATTTCCTTGTGTTATAATTCGGTCTGCCTCCTGATATAATAGATCGTATATTTTGGATAGATCTGACTTATTCATTATTCCCTCCACTTTACCTAACCTAACAGTCGACCTTCAGGAACCTATTTCGTGCATAACATTTCTCGTATCCTGTAAGATCAGAATATAAGACTTCTCCCTCTAATCTCAATCCACCTGTCCGATCTCCTATCTCACGGATCACATAAGTTTTCCCAACTTCTAACTTAAATATGTTAGGAATCCCATCTGTATTAATACATTTGACCCTATCTCCGATTTTCATTTTTATTCTCCATTATGAAAGATTTTCCAATCTAGTAATTGATTTTTATTATGGAAGTATTCTAATACCTTATGAAAGTTCATCCCAATAGTCCATTTGGCTATTGGTGGAGCAGATATAATCTTATCTCCATCAGTATCAAATGCCCCAGTGAAATAGGTGCAACTAATCCATATCCATGTTATGGGTTTCATTTATTCCTTCCTTATTCCATACCGTTCTCTAATTGCTTTTTCTGCCTTTTCCTTAGAAGAGAAGCGTTCTGGATCTTTAAATTTGCCCCCTAAGAGTTCCCATGCCCAGTGCTTGAGAGTGTTAAATAGTATTAAACTTATTCTATCCTTGCCCATAGAGTAAATATATTGTGATATCCCAAACATTGTAGGCATATGTTGATACATGGGATGTTTGCGGCGCCTTACTTTGAGTTTAGTCTTTTTCATTTTTCCTCCTCTTTTCTAATATTCTAAAAATAATCTCATCGCCCCTTACTCCAGTAATCCTATCTATCAAAAGATAAATAGATTCTCTTACCTTATCTGGGTGATACCCAACGATATGCCAGATAATTACAGAGATGATATCTAATTCTTCTGGTGTAATTAGCCCTTTGATGTAACTATCTAATGCCTCTGCCAATAACCAAGCCATAATAGTATCCAGTCCTAGATCCTTTTTACACTCCATATGAGTGAGAGGACACTCTAAGGGAGCCTGGCAGTTATCGTTATGGCAGGTTCTTTTTAGTTCACTGATCTTCTCTATATAATACTTTCTTACGTCTTTCATACTATTCCTCCTTTAATTGCTTAAAGAATTTAGGTAATGTTTCAAGGAGTTTTTTATGTTCTTCAACAGTATAAAATTGATAGGGACATTCCGAGTTGTAGGTTGGTAAGGCAACCCATTTAATACAAGTCTTTGCTAGGTCTTTCATAGAGGCGATAATGATGATAGTCGTTAACATCTCATTCTCACTGGGTTTAGTTTTTAATAGAGCGTCAATCATTGGCGATGCCCCATATGCCGATACTTGTTGTTCTAATAGATTTATTATGGATTTCATTTTGGCTCTCTCTTTAGTAATATTCTATGTGAGTGAGATTGAAATTGCCTTTGTCTCCACAACAAAAACACTGGACTTTTTGTGTATCGTCTCCATCAATATATACTATCTTCTTTATCTCATCTTCTTGGATATATCCTACACAAGTAGGATGATATAGTGCAATTTCAATATCTATACTCCCACATTTTGAACATTGATAACTGTATTTCTCTATTTGTGGTTTTTCCATTTTTGCTCTCCCTTTAAGGACTTAGGTATCCTCTTTGCCTCATATGTAAGGCAATTATGTTCTATTCCTATTGGAGTTGCTCTTGAATCTATATGATGGGGCAGAGGATATTCACAGTGTCCCCATATTTTAATCCCATCATAGTCTGTTAGATGATTAAAGATCATCCCAAAATATCGACAATCATCGCATTTCATCTATATCCCTCCTAATTACAATAGACCTATTATAGATTTCATTTTTCTCTCTCCTCTACTTCTCTCCATATGGAAAGAATAGTATCTACTGCTTTTTTTACCTCATAATCCTTATAATAAAGGTCAGATTGTAAGATTAACATAGCTAGGTTATATGCCCACTCGTGATAATCAGGAACAGCAGTAATGAGTCTAGCATTAGCTAATCCATGCCCGTCCATTATATAACAAGTTGCAATTCCTCTATTGTGAGTATCGATAATAAATTGCCCTTTATTGATCCAAGGACTGGGTGTATGTTTCTGTTTCATTTTAGTCTCTCCCCATCCTTAGACAGAGGATACCCATCACAAAACAAAAGATAGCACTTACCCAATTAAGCCATCGTGATGGGTCTTGGATAATGAAAGGGATATTTACTGCACTTGCAATGAAAGGAGTAATTGACGATACTATTTTTACTATTTTCATTTTTACTCTCCTTTTACCTATCCCTTATAAAGTTCAGGTCTCCGACTTCAATTTCTTCTATGTCGGGATACCCATAACCTTCAGCTTTTTCCTTTAACTGTTCCTCATCTTTACATTCTAAAAACTTTAAAGCACCGTGTTTAGTTAAAAATATAGGGCCAACTTCTGTCTCCCACCAGATTTGATATACTTTCACTTTCATCCTCCTCCTACTTTAATAACATAGTGAGTAATAGAACTGTACAATTATATAGAATATAAGAGATAGTATTCCCCCTAAAGATAAGGTTAAACCAGTAATTATTAATATTCTCTTCATGATCCTGTCCTATATAAGATAAATAAAAAAGGGGATGAGTCTTAAATCATTTAACCCACCCCCTTCTAAACTAATTGGAATCACTTAACACTATTCAATTATCTTGGATAGTGCAGCAACTCCCTTGACTTCTGCCCTATTAGTAACTAAAGGCATCTCACCTTTTTTATAGAGCATAAATCCCCCCTTCTCAGGGTGTCCTTCAACCAATCCTTCAGCAACCATTTTGTCGACGGTAGGCCGAGAAGGTTCTCCGAAATACTTCTTGAAGGCTTCGTTGAAGCCAGTGAAAACCACATGGATACCCTTGTAGTTTCCAGTCCTTAACTTCTCGATCCCCTGAATAACAAACTCCTCTCTACTTAACTTCTTCTCTTTACTCATTGTGTTTTCTCCTTTTGTTTTTCAACTTTATTTTACATCCTGCTGTTTGGGATGGACTAAGTTATTGTCCTAGTCACGACATGATTGGATTAATATAGACGAGAATGACTGAGAGATAACAGTTTATCTATCTGTTCTGTTACAGCATCCTCAAAACGATACCACTCTTTATCAAACATTCTAGGACGACCCTTCATCTCAGCTAATGTCTCTAATATCCTTATTGCACACTGTCTTACAGGATAGTTTGCATCATAGATTGGAATTGTCTTATTAATTGTAGGATATACCTCGTTCATAATCTATTCCTCCTTGCATATAGGACATAGTTTCCTATGGTTATGACGATCTTTCAATTTTCTTTCTAGTTTTCTATCACCTATCCAAGTTCTTGCCAATAGGAAAGGAATTCCCTTTTTATAGAAGGCTTGGCTTATTTTACAATTAGCCTTTCCTTGCCAATGTTCATTTAATCTCCGTCTTAAATCAATAGTGCTTCCCATATAATGTTGTGAATGGTATAAAGGATCTATGTAATGGTTTAAGTAAACTGTGCTAGTTTTCATCTCATCCTCTTAACTGGAGATTTTATCAAAGCATTTGAAAACAATCCAGTATATACAACAAATAAAGACCATATTAAAAAATATCTTTATGGCTGATCCCGTCCAATTAAGACATGAGACCAACATAGCAATCGAAAACCATATTACTATTCCTGCTATAATAGCTTTTAATAGTTTCATTTATCATCCTCCTTTTGACTAGTCATCCATGCAATAACTTCTAACCCATGAAGAGAACAGTAATAGCTATCTTCTATCTTCCATTCTCTCCCATTTCTACAAGTAGTAACAGAACATTTAAACTTTGGGTCATCTTGCAAATAGGGATCAAGTCTTCGGATATTAATTTTTCTCATATTACCTCCAGTTCTTATTATAGGATTCGATAAACCTTTTCTCTATTATTTTCTTAATAATATCACCATGACAAGCAAGAGGAGCACAATAGCAGATTAGATTAACCCTTCCATACTTCCTATTAAGGTCGGCTATTCTATCTAATTCTCTACATACTTCTGGATTGTGATTCTCAATTTCTTTAGCAATCCATATATCATATTCTTTAATGCACTCTTCCCTACTATATTGTGCCCCTATGGGAAAGGGATTTCCTAGTATAGAGGGTCTGCCAATATAAACATCAATTACTGTGTTAGATCTGTGATTTCTCTTGTTTACCACTTGTATTCCCATGATAGTCATCTCCTATTTAGAAATAAAAATAGGGAGTTAGTTAAAGTCCAACTCCCTAAAAGACTATCCCTTTACTTTTCCTTTTTAGAGGAATTAAGAAAGAGATAAAGAATCTCCTCTTTACTCATCAAGGTATAGTGTATATACCTCTCTAACTAATTTGTATCAACAGGTCTCTCCGTCTACCCTGTATGTTACCATATTCTTTTATCCCTTTAGCTTTATCCATCCTTCGTAGATATCTAAAGCAAGGTCTTAATAATATCTATATATCCGAATCGGCTTTGACTTTCCAGTTATCGGATACTGCCTATTGACAGGACTTTGTCTTATACTATACGTTGGAGCATATAGTATAATTCAGGTCGCCTCAACCCTCATCGGGTTTACTACGTAGCCTATTGACTCCCCTATCTACTTAGACAAGCCTACCCTAGCCGCTTAACCACCATGACAAGGATTTCCTCTAGGGATAGTTTTTGATAACGGAGTATGTCATTTCTTTGCTATAACTCCGCCTTTATCTATACCTTTAGACATTCATTAAATGCCTATCTATATAGGGATAACCTTGTTAGGATAAGATTAAATTCCTTTAACCTTAACTTATACCTATTAGGATTATAGTAATTAGCATACTGGTCATCGCTAACGACATGGTATCACAACCTATAACGTATTCATACCAGCGGTGATTAGCTATCCCACAGGTAGCACCTTTTCTATAATCCCATCCTAATGGGAATAAGACTATCCCTATACCTATATGGTTCGGTATAGACAGGAATTGAGTAGCGATATAGCATTGTTAGCGTCCTAGTCATTCGGGGTATGAGTAGGTAATAGACCTATCGGATACCAACCTGATACTAACAAGAGGCTATACCTATGTTTGCATGACAGAGCTTAACCCATAGCATGGTCTAATTACCATGGTCTGATGTTAAGATGTAGCCATATTCAATTTTTACTCTTAATAAAAATATAACTAAAATTATTGTATGTTTTAAATATATAGGCGTTATCAGGTCAAGTTATTTCTTTTTGGCTAATTGGCCAACACACTTCAATTCCGAATTTGTTATCCTACCATCATCGTGTATCACGTGAATATGTCCTATCCATGTGAGATTAGGACTAACCTTTGCTTGCTGACGTGGGAAAGCAAACCCATTGATAGAAATCTTTTTTCTATCACTATCTTGTAAGGCCTTGCCTTCGGTTGTCCTGTGCAAGTAAAGATTGGTCAAGGATTGGAAACTAGGCACTTTATGGCCGTCAATGAAGTAGGTGTAATTATACAATAACCCACTTCCGCCTCCAAAAAACCTACGCTTGATTGTTTTTACGTCGAGATTGCCTTCGGGGTTCAACACACTATCTGCACTCACAAGCGTTTGAGTGATTATTTTCCCATCTCTACGTAGTATTGTTACGGGTAGCTCATTCTTGAAGGATTTTTTGGTTTCCTCAACCTTGCCAATAGGCACATCAACCTTGCCAATAGGCACATCAATTTTACCATTGACGATAACATCAAGGGTTTTATCAACACGCTTAACCTTGTCAGGTTTTATGGTTTTATCCCCTTCGAGTAGGGATAACACCACCTTGCCTAGTTCCTTGAGTGTTTTAAATTGCAGGTCAAGGACCTTCCCATTATCAGAAATTTTAAGATCGTAAGGCATTATTATCTCCTCCTAGTTAAAATTCCTGATAACGCCTATTATATTTAATTGTCAATGAGCATAGTAGAGTATAAATACTCTACGTAGTGTATATATATTTGGGGCAGGTAGGTTATAGGCACTTTGGCTATTGGCTCATATACAGCCCTGTAAGTCGCCTCACCTTACCAAAATTTCCCTGAATTTCACAGAACTATATCACAGAACGACATTTCTTGTCAAGCGTTAGGCCAAATTCCCTATAATTTCATGGGGTTATAGGCCATATGCTACATTACAACCACTACACTCAACCCACTTTCGACTAAAGGGAATGAAGTTCCATGTATCACAACATGGACATTTTCGATTTAACCCATTCCGTTTAGTCCTAGGTGGCTTGAGTCCTAGTAACACATCTTCGGGTATTGGCCTATAACCAACAATGCTTTTACTGGTTATTGGCCAACTTGAGTAGAGTGTGTGCCTCATACTCTCGCCTCCTATCGTGTTATTTACTCTTTTTTGAGCTTTTTTCCAATTTTCAAAAGTTTAACATTTTTCAAAAAGTTTGTCAAGTTTTAGGCCAAAAACCCAATAAAATCAAGGGGTTATGGCGATCATGGCCATAGAGGGTTGTGGGGAGACGCTACCCCCACCCCACCCGCCAAGAGAGACCTCTTACAGCCCCCATGCGCATAAAAAACCCGCAGAAGGCTCATAAGTCATTTCTCTATATAATCAAAAATGATCATTTATGGAAACGATGGGACCCTATCTGCCCTAACATCTTTACCCAAACACCCATAATCAAAAATACCTCCGAATTGACGTAATTATGGACATTTTGGTCATCTGGATCGTTATTACATATAGGAGGAATAGAAGGTGCTACAGGAAATAATAAGACCAGTACCCAAAGACAATAGAACAGAAGGGGATCCCTGTCCTTATTGTGACATTCCTACACATTGGCAATCTATAGAATGCCCAGAGGGTCGATCAGGATGTTTAGTTCTACACTATGGCTTTCATTGTGATAGATGTGGAAGAGACTTTTATGGTTATGTAGGAGGAGCATGAAGATTTCATGTTATATAGGATTTATTTTAGCAGTTATTCTATCCTGGATAGCCAATCATTCTATTGGTTGGTGTATTGTCCATTTCTTTTGCAGTTGGTTCTATATTATATATTGGGTATTAGTTAAGACTGAACTATATGCCTGGTTGGTTAGTATGTATAGGGGATAGGAGAAATAGATGAAAATAGCCAAGAATAGAGACGAGGCCTGGAAACTCCAACAGATGTTTGAGGGAGAACCTCATGGATGGATCCAATGGAAGGGAACTGACGTCTGTATGGATATCTATTGTGAATGTAGTGAGCATTTCCATATAGATGATACTTTTGCCTATCATGTTCAGTGCCCAATTTGTAAGAGAGTTTACTTTTGCAATGGACATATAGAATTAATAAAACTTGAGGAAATGCCAGAAGCCTGTGTATCAATAGATAGGGATAGATTAGATAGTTTATTAGTACAAAAATGGATCGAGGAGAAATGAAAAAGTTTAAAGAAACCCCTTGAAGAGAAAGAGGAATATATGGAGAAGATAGATGAAAATAAGAATTTCTAAGGGAGAGTGGTATCCAGTATATAGTCATCATGAAGACGATGGGGATTTCACTAATATTCTAGTGGTAGTATCTAAAGAACAATTCCAAAAATGGGAAAGAATTGATAAGGAATTTCAGGAGATGCAATCTGAATTACGGCAACTTTATTATAGTCATGAGAGAGAGGAATGAATAAGTTTAAAGAATGGTTTAGTTGGATGCTTCAATCCCTGGCCTGGATGGGGGGAATTGCTGTTGCTATTAAGGAGCTTTTGCCCAAGGCCTCTGGTAATAAGGAATTGTTTGATAGATTTGTAGTTAAACCAGATATTCCCCTATTGATTTGGACAGCTATCTGTCTTCTAATAATCACGGCTTGTATAAAGTATTGGAGGGATAGATGAAAAGAACTTGTGAATGTGAGGATTTTAAAATAGGAATGCCTCAGATTATTAATGCTCAAGTAATGGCTTCTTCCATAATTCACTCATGGGGTTCAGATTATACAGGCAAAATGTTTAGATTTTGCCCCTGGTGTGGAAAAGAACTAACAGAGGAGGATAAATGATTAAACCCCATATTGGAAATTTGATTGGAGCAGTAGGAACGGTGATTGCCTTTGGCTTCTGGATGAATAGTTTTATGGCTGCTTTATTTATGGCTGGAATTCTTATATTACTCATTGATACTAAGGAGGAATAAATTATGTGTAATAGTTACGGATGGATATGTCCAAAATGTGGAAGAGTGTGGGCTCCTTGGATACCCTCATGTTCTTGTACGGATCCTACAACCAAAACAGATGAGATTCAACCCATTCAACAACCCTATTTGCCTTATGATAAGATTCCAACTTTTCCCTATAATATTCCAGGTACTGGGGATCCTTTACCCCCGCCAACATATATTACTTGCGATGATGTTACTAATGTAGCACACAAATTAGTTGCCTGCAATCCAGAATATGTCCCTAGTGAAATGGAGAAAGGTGAATAAGGAGAGAATATGAAGAAAAGAACAATTAGGATATGTGGTAGAGAATGGAAATTTATCCTTGATCCTAAGACCCCAGGGGGATTATATAAGACCTATGGGAATACTGGGCAAGGGGAATTACACCTGGGAACGAAATGGGATGAGGGAGATTGGCCAATGGCCCTATTACTCCATGAGATTATGGAGGCCATATGCACAGTTGATAATAAAAGATGGAGAGATCCAGAAGGTGGTGATGTGAATGAAGATAGAGTTATATTCGTTTTTGATCATGCCTACTCTATGGATTTGGCTCATAAAATAGTTGATTCTCTTAAATCTGTTGGAATAAAACCAAGTTTGAAGGATATAGAATGAGATTTTTTAATTTGAAAGCCATATTCGCCTTTGCCATAGGAACTCTGATTGTATCAGTTACTGTATGGTTAATACTTGAATGGATTATAATGGAGATAGCAAAATGACTATTTTCCTAATATGTTTAATTATAGGGATTTTCTTAGGACGTATAGGAGTACTTACCTATGGTATAGATGGTGTAGTTATGTGGTATCAGAATAAATATGGAAAATTTACACCAGGAGATGGAAGAAACTATCTTCAAATATTTAAAATCTCAGTTGCCCTATAGGAGTAACCTATGACCGAGTTTACCAATTTAACCTATGACAAATTTGCCGAGAGGGCCAAGGATCCCAATCTTAGCAAATATGAAAAAATAGGATTCCCAGATGAGATTCGAAGGGGATTAGAATCCTTTATATTTTTTAATATACGAGATAAGATAAAGGGTTTTAATAAAACTAGAAGAAGAGTCATTGATATAGGATGTGGATGTAGTGAATTACCAAAAATGCTATCTGAATTATGCCTGACTCAGAATAATGAATTAATCCTTATAGATTCTCCTGAGATGCTAGAAGCCTTAGGTAAGATTCCTTGGGGAACTAAGATGGCTGGTAAATTCCCAGATCTTATATATGAACTTATGTTGAATTGGGCTGATATAGTTATTGCTTATAGTGTCTTGCATCATGTCTATGCAGAATCTGAAATAGCAGTTTGGGATTTCCTTGCAGGGGCTACTGCCTTATTAGATAGAGGAGGAGAATTATTAGTGGGAGATTTGCCGAATTTAGATAAGCGAATTCGTCATGGATTGCCTGAGACACAAGAAACTTATTCCTTTACCGATGCTTTCCTTTTAGAGATATGTAGAGTACATAGACGACTTGGATATGATGCATATATTTTATCTCAATCTGCTCCCTTACCTTTCTATCAAAGTAGAGATGATATTCTTATAAGGAGGATATGAAAAATGAAATTAGTGGCTGTTTTGGGTGGTGGAGACTGGTGTGATGCTTCAGTTAATCATATTTTAATTCCAGAGGATATGAATCTAGAGAAAGAAAAACAAGATCGTGAAATATGGTATGAGTATACTTATCGTTTTGAACGTGAACACGGTAAAAATCCTGAATACATATCCTTTGTAGATTGGTTAAAGCAACATGGGGCTATGGATGCAACTGAAAATGAGATTATTGAATTTTGGGATTATTAAATAATAAAAGGAGGATATGATGACCAGAAATTGGGTATACACCAATGATATTAATGCCAGAGTTCCTATGATTATTATAGGCACAGGTCCTCTTGCTGAAATAGCCTATGAGTATTTTAAACAGGAAGGTCGCTTTAGTCCAATAGCATTTACAGCAGAGGAAAAATATCTTAGAGAAAAATGGATATTTGATTTGCCAGTTGTTCCCTTTGAGTATATTGAGGAGGTTTACGATCCTAAATACCATGTTTTTTATGCAGCTATAGCCTATGGGAAAATGAGTGATATTAGAACTAGACTATATTTGGAGGCTAAAGATAAGGGATATCCTCCAGTGACCTATCTTAGTCCTCATGCTTTTTATGGGCCTAAATCCTCTATTGGAGAACATTGCTTTATATTTGAAGATAATACTATTCAACCTTTTGCTAAGATTGGAAATAATGTAATTTTGTGGAGTGGCAATCATATAGGACATCATAGCGAAATAGGAAATAATTGTTTTATTGCCTCTCACGCAGTGGTATCTGGGAATGTGAAAATTGGAAATAATTGCTTTATAGGTGTAAACGCTACTATAGTAAATGACATAGAAATTGGGAATTATGTATTTATTGGGGCAGGAGTAATTGTGACTGATAATGTTACTGATGGAACTAGATTAACCGTTAAGACAGAATCTTTTCTTAAAGGAATTTAAGTATGAAACATCTTACACCTTACCATTGGTTAGAGGAGTCTGATATTGAGGATAGAATAGATCTCATAGATTTATTTGTAAAAACAGGATTATGTAAATCTAAGTCTGAGGCTAGAAGATTAATCTTACAAGAAGGATTATCTTTTTCTTGTGGGCTAACTTCAGACAATCGGTATGCTATGATGCTATATAGGGGAAAGAAGAAAGTTGCAATGGTATTTGGATGGGAACCCTTTATGAATAAAGAAATTTATGTATCTTTTCCTAAGGAGGAGGGTTATGGGATTACCTTGGATAAAGGAGAATAAATATGCGTATTGATATGTGGGTGGAACCTTATAATGGCAATGTAGAAGGAATCATTGTTTTTGAATTACGTTCTGGAAAATATTTTCAAATTTTTAGAAGGGAATGGACAGTTATTAATACAGGACAAGAATTACATGAAATGAAGAAAGAATGCCTTAAATGTCTTTTAGATATAAGATTGAAAGAATTAAATACTTACCTTTTTAGACAATTGGATGAAAATATTATACTTTCTAGTAGCATACATAAAGGAGAACATTTTCCTACTCATGAACGAACACCATTAGAAAGTGATTGGAGGATAGAATAATGGGATTACCTTGGATAATTGCAGTTGATCTTGATGGCCTTTTGGCCAAATCTGTTCCACCTGAAAGATACATGGACGCACCCTCTATTAAAGAAAATATCGACAAAGTTAATAAACTTAAGGACTTGGGCCATAGGGTTATAATCTATACGGCGAGAGGCTGGTTCAATTATGATATGACGATGAGATGGCTTAATAAACATGGGGTGAAATTTGACCAATTGGTTATGGGAAAGGTATACGCCCACGCCTATGTGGACGATCTCAATGCAAGTTTAGATGAACTGTTAAAAAAATTGGGAAATTAATAATGCCACGTAGAGATAAAGAGAAAACAAAAAAATACAGTAAAGGATACTATCAGAATAATAAAGAACATTATAAAGAACGGGTAAAAAAATATCAGCAGATGAATAGAGAATATATAAAAGAATATCAGAAAAAATATCAACAAAAAAATAGAAAACGCATAAAAGAACAACGAAAAAAAGATAGGTACAAAAAAAGATACAATCTTACATTTGAACAAATTGATCAAATGCTAATAAGTCAGAATCACAAATGTCTTATCTGTGGTAAATCCTTAATAGAAACAAAGAGATGTATAGACCACGATCACAAGACTAATAGGATTAGAGGTCTCCTATGTTATAGATGTAATGTAAAATTAAGTGGGGTTGAGGATACAGAATTTCTTACAAAAGCTATGGATTATCTAAAAAGGAGGTCAGTATGAGAATACGTTATTGTAGAACAGAAAAAGGAAAAATAATTCCTTGTAATGTTGGATGGTGTAGCATTAGTTATGGTAATAATAACTTAGCAGAAACGAAAGATTGCTCTGACAATCCTATAGAAAAAAATTGTAATAATATTGTTGAAATAGAAGAAAAGGAATATCAATTGCCCTTATTTGATTCTTTCGATTAAGGAGATAAAAAATGATAGAAAAAAAAGCAGATTATCCTATTCAAGGTTGTGAAGGATGTAGACATCTACAATATAGTCCAATTAACGATGCTATGTGTGATAAGGCACACAAATATCTTTGGTTAAATGGATATAGACCTCCATCTGATTTTCCAAGAGGAAAGAAATTCTCTACCTATAAATATATACCAGAATGGTGTCCATTGGAGGATTATAAATGAATTTAATTGTGACAGGGGGTTATGGTTTTATAGGAAGTAATTTTATTCATTATTATTTGAATAAACATCCCAATGACCAAATTTTAAATATAGATTGTAAGACCTATGCTGGTTGGCCTAAGAATTTAGAGGGTATTAATTGGTCTAGATGTAAATGTAGGGAATGGGATATAAGTTGCCTCATATCCAATATGGCCTTAGCTATTTCTTGGGCGGATGCTATTATCCATTTTGCAGCAGAGAGTCATGTAGATCGTTCTATTACTGGACCTTCTAAATTTATGGAAACTAATATCATGGGAACTTTTAATCTATTGGAATTAGTTCGAACTCTTAAACCAACCATACGCTTCCTTTATGTTTCTACAGATGAAGTCTATGGAGAATTACCATTAGAAGGCAAAGAGATGTTTACTGAACAAACTCCTTTGGATCCTCATAGTCCTTATTCTGTATCTAAAACTGCTGCTGATCTCTTATGTCAGGCATATCATAGGACATATGGATTAAATACAATAGTTACAAGATGTTGTAATAATTATGGTCCTTTCCAGTTTCCTGAGAAACTAATTCCAGTGGCTATTTTTAAGGCCTTAGATGGTAAGAAGATTCCAGTTTACGGACAGGGATTGAATGTTAGAGATTGGATCTATGTGGAGGATCATTGCTCCGCATTAGATTTGCTTTTGCATAAAAGTCCTCCTGGAGAAGTGTGGAACATCGGATCTAATTATCCTATAAGTAATATTAATTTAGTGAAGATTATTTTAAGGTTATTAAAGAAAGATCCTGAAAATAGAATTGAATTTGTTACTGATAGACTTGGACACGATCTTAAATATGCCATTGATGCAACTAAATTACTTACAGCATTTCTAGAATGGAGACCTAAGCATACTTTATTTAAAGGTTTAGAGAAAACTATAAAATGGTATCAGGAACATAGGACATGGTGGAAGAAAATTGAATCTTATGACGATTTATCAGAAACTGGATATGAGGGCCAAGCGGCTTTGATAAGTGGAGGAGACTAAAATGCCAAGACCAGAAGTATTAAAAGGGAAAACTCGACGTATAAAGACAGGATGTGGCAACCTCTATATCACTGTAAATTTCCACGATGGCGAGAAGGAACCAAATGAAGTCTTCATCCGTTTGGGAAAGGCAGGAGGGTGCGCCGCTAGTCAAAGTGAGGCCGTTGGACGATTGATAACATTGGCCCTAAGGGCCAAAGTAGAAGTAGCAGAAATTATTAAACAATTAAAGGGGATAGGATGTCAAGAACCTACATTTATTGGTATGGGAGAGAAAACTTTATCTTGTCCTGATGCGGTGGCTAAAGCCTTAGAAAAATGTTTAGATCCTAAGAAGGAGGAATAAATGAAAGATTGTATATTTGTATGGTTCCAAAGTTGGTTGATATTATGGAAACTTTGGAAGTTTATTTGGAAGAATAGGAAAGACCTTTATGGTACTTGTATTATTGTTGATTATCAATTAGTTAGGGTTCTGAGGAAAGTAAAATAATGATTGGTTGTAAAAGATGTGGAGCCTGTTGTAGGGTTGTGGTAATGGTTATTAGCACTAAAGGTAGTGTAGGTCCTGACGATCAGGAATGGGCAGAATACCATAATCTAAAGTTGATAAAACGAGGGAATTTGGTATTAGTTTTCATCCCCTGCAAGTGCAACCATTTGAAAGAAGATAATTCCTGTGATATCTATTTTCAGAGACCTCAGACGTGTGTCGTGTTTCCTAATGTAGAGACGATCGATTTAATTCCAGAGGAGTGTAAGTATTTTGAAAATTAAAAGCTTTTTAAAAAACGTAACTTGCGACACTTGCAATAGATTATTCAAACACGGACTTAAGGTAGATCTTATGGTACATAGGGTTCATGTTCGTGGTGGGGAAATAGATTGGAGCCCAGATGATGATGTTGAGTATCTGGCATACTTCTGTAATAAGAAGTGTATGAATATATTTCTTGCAGACTGCTATAAGGAAGAGACTAAATGAAAGTGTTAATTAGTTCTCATATTGATACGGTTTTTCAAGACCCTTTTGCTCGTGTAAAAAATAATGGAATATTTCTGGGAGCTTGTGACAATTTTGCCTCAGTTATGGTTGTTGGTAGATTACTTGACGAGCCTGATTTGTATATAGAACTAACTGAGGATGAGGAAAGAAATATGGATGGTTGTAGATATGTAGCCCGTCAGTACGATCCGTCAGAAATGTTTATTATAGTCTTGGATGTTGAAGAACGAGCTATAGCGGGGAAGAAGACAAATTTTACTGTTGAGAATTGGCATGGTATTACAGAAAAACATATTAAAAGAGCTTTAAAGGAATTTAATGGTCATTATAAAAGGATTAAAGAGGGAACTGAAAGTGAGGCCTGGTTGTATAAGGAACTTGGATTTGCGTGTTTAGAGGTAGATATACCTGTTAGTGGGGGACTACACAGTCTAGATAGTAAGGCTAGAATTGAGGATATTTTAAAAGTCTCGAAAGCCGTAAAAGCCATAGCAGATTATGTAAGAGACAAGACAAGAGAAGAACTTGGCGATATCTACAAAGTGGGCGAGAAATAATGACTGGGCGCAGGAAATTTTTCACAGGAGTTTTCGATCCTATACAGGATCTCATAGATAAGCAGTTGGCTAGTTTATGGGTAGAGACTATCTATATTTGGAAAAGGGGCGCAAAACACATGTGGGGCAGGATGGGAAGTGAGGATAGAAGTACAATAAACTATGTCGAGGACCTAATGATTACTGCCTTAGATAAGAAGTATCACACACATAATGTCTTACATGACTGCGTTCTCGAACTCAAATTACAGGGATATGTTACTGCAGAAGTTGCTTTATTATTGCATATTTCTGAAAGGACTGTAAAAAGAATTATAAAACAACTAAAAGATGAAGGGGAGACTAAAAATGGAGAAAATATATAGATGTGTGGGATGTGATGGATGTCCGTTCTATGATTTTGAGATAGGATGGTGTCAGTTATATAAGAAACGTACATGGCAACCTCATGACGATAAACCCACTTGGTGCACAATTATAGAGGTCACTATTAAAAGGAGGGAATAATGAGTCCAGAACAGATTAATAAACAAGAAACAGAAGAAGCCCCTATGCAGGAAGATAAGCTAGATCGAGAGGCTATGAAAGCAGACAAATGTCCTGCATGTTTGACTTTAACTGCTAATTTCCCTTATTTCAGTGGGATTCCCCTTTTGGGTTGGATGGAATGCCCATTTTGCGGAATAATATTTTCCCCAAAATCAGTTAGAGAGGCAAAATTGAAAGGACCTTCCCAGATAATTAAGCCTAATATTATAATTCCATAAATATCTACCGTAATTTGGCCCTTTTTTGGTCTGGAAATGAACTATATAGAGTAGAAGCGAAAAGTGTATCTTCGCTATGTGATTTTTTATGTCTAATAGAGTATATAGTAAATTATCGATAGAACATATGTACTTGGCTGAGGGCAAATCCTCAGAGGAAGCCAAAGATAGGGCTAACTTTCTATATAAAGAATTAAAGAATTTAGATCAGAAAGAACGTCGATTCTGGAAGAAGGTACGAATGCATGAAAGTACGTTCTCGGATCTATGGGAGATCTAATAATGAAAGTCAAGGTTAAGGGTGGTTTTAAAATTCGACTTGAGAGTGGGAAGTTACTTCCCAAGGTATACCCATCAGCCGAAGCCGCTGATAAACGGATTGGGCAATTAAAGATGTTCAAAAGTATAAAAGGTGGAAAATAATATGATTTGTCCTCAGTGTAAAAGTAGTAATGTCCACGAGATGGACACTTATCTAAATAAGATCCGCTATTTTTGTTTGGACTGCGGGAATGAGTGGGAAGGAAAAAAGAAATAAAGGAGTAAAATTATGCCGTTACATAAAGGAAAATCAAGAGAAACTATAGGCGAAAATATTAAGGAAATGATGGCATCTGGCCATCCCCATGAAGTAGCAATTGCCGCAGCACTAGATCAGGCCCGTAAATCAGGAGCCAAAATCCCCAAAAAGAGAGGTAAGAAATAAATGCCTTGGACTGGACTTAAAACGAGACGTTTGTGGGCTGAAAGTGTTAATGAAGGCTATAGATTTTTTGGGAGAGATGTAGTAACTTATGATTGGGATTCGACTAATGGGTACTTTGATACTACTAATGATGGTACTTATCATGATCTTGATATATCAGGGACTGTTCCAATGGGAGCAAAAATAGCATATATTCAAGCATCTATATTGGGTATTGTAGGTGATTCAATGTATTTTAGAAGGAAAGGAGATGTAGGTACAGAAGGTTTAATAATGTCTGTACCTGCTGTGGGTATATATTACCCTCAAAGATTTATGGTTGAAATTGATACTGAGGGAAAGATTCAATATGCTTTAAATGTTAATGGTGCACCTAATGCTCCTATATCATCGGTCTACATTTCGATTTATGGTTGGTGGAAATAATGACAAAAAAGTATACAAAACTTGCTCCAAAAGGAGAAACTCAGGCTTCCGTCGTAATGAGAACCTTTTATGCAGGTAAATTACGAAGTAAATCAGGAAAGCCAGTTACTGATGTTGAACAAGCAAAGGCAATTTGTATGAGCGAAGGTAGGGCCGCTGAAGAACGAGGAGTAACAAAAAGAGAATTTAAAGGTAGAACTCGTCAGAGACCACAACTTAAATAAAGAGATGATGATGTCTGTTAAAAATTCCGAAACACCCAGCTTCAAAACCTAAAACAACTAAATCGAATCCAAAAGACTTTTCGATGCCAGACCGAAACCCTGGAAGAGTTGCGTCTTTACAACGTCCTACTTCTTCTAAATCTAAGAAGATTCCTATGCCCATTCCTAAAAGAACTCTAGAAAGCATGCAGCCAGTTGTACAGGATATCCTCGGTAAGCTAGTAATGGAAGATCTCTCAAAACAAGAATTTATGCAAACCTCTTTACCTCCTAAAGTTGAACCCAAAGATAAGAAAGTCGAAGGAGCATTACTTAGCGAGTTGATACAAAAAACATGACAGAAGAAAAGAAAGAATTTAATACTGATCCTCTTGCCAATTTGCCAATTTTGTCTCCAGGCAATTTAAAATTTGCCACATTAATAGCAAATGGATCCCCATTAGGGGATGCCTATAAAGAGGCATTTCCAGACAAATCATCTTCTAAATATATTCAAATCTATGCCACAAGATTAGTAAGGAATCCAAAGGTAAGGGAATATATTGATATAATTCAGCAGGCTACACGAATGCAGTTCATTATGGAGACTCCTGCGGCTTTTGAAAGAATAGTGGAATTGTCAGAGTCGGCGGAAAGCGAAAAGGTGAGGCTTGAAGCCACAAGGGACATCTTGGACCGTGGTGGACTAAAACCACCTGAAAGGGTTGAGAGTATTCATGTTGGAATATTTGGTTCAGCCTCGACTCAAGATATAAAAGCGTTAATCAAGGGCAAAATCCTTGAAGAAAATAAGGAGAGTGTATAATGGGAGCATCACTAGAAAAACTAGATAAATTATATTTGACATTCGCAACAAGCGGAACTACTACCGCATCTGCTTTTATTCCAGCAGGTCATTCTGGTTGGATAAAGACTTGTAGGTTTGAAATGCCTGCTACTTCTGCAGCCAGTATTTCTGCAACATTATATCTTTATGATGGTTATTATGGAGATGTTACACAGATAACTAGTACTAATGTATTAACAGCCCAGGCTGCTAGTGCAATATCTGGGATGGAATGGCCAGTTGAAGGAAAAGATATAGTTCAATTGACATTAAATGCAATTCCAGGTTCAGCAGCTGGTATATCTGCAACTCCTCTAACAGCAGAATTAACATTCTACTTAGTGCCATAAGGAGTAGTAATGAAATCTTTGATGCGAAGTAGGCAATATTTACTTTTATTAAATACTAAATGGAATTATTGGGACATTACAAATGGAGGAACTACTTGGGTAGATACTGGAGTAACCCTTGCTTCAGGGGGATATGCTTGGTGTTTAGCCAATTTTGGTGGGGGGATAGTTTGTTGCGGGACACGTGGGACAGAAGAATATCCTGGTGGTATTTGGAGATCGACTGATTATGGAGTTAATTGGACGAATCTTGGATCGCAATTTGGGGCGTGGATAGTATATGCTATGATCAGTTTAGGAAATGGAATTGGTTTAGCAGGACTTCAACAAGGTGCTGGAACCGACCACATAATAAGGACGACTGATTATGGTGCAACATGGACAGATTTAGGGATAGTATACGAATACGATGAAGTATCAGCTGGACAAGTGCAGTGTTTTGCTGATTTTGGTAGTGGTATTGTAGTAGCTGGAACTTATCCTGGTGGTTTTCTATTTAGGTCAACCAATTATGGTTTAACTTGGTCAGTTTGGGGACGTCTTAATTGGCCAACAGTAAATCGCATAGAGGCCATGATTGGTTTAGGTGGAGGAAAAGGATTATTAGCTACAATAACCACAGACAACTTAAACACTGATATATATAAAACGGCAGATTATGGTGTCACGTGGACTTATGTTACAACCTGGACTAATTATAATTGGACATTACATTTCTGTGATTTGGGAAACGGAATAGTTCTAACGGGTGCTAACCGAACAGTAGATATTGGTGGAGCAGCCAGTATGATGAGATCTACAAACGATGGTGACACGTGGACAAATTTAGGGGAAGTTGCTCCAACCGAAGAATGTTTTTTTGGTTTTGCTCATTTGGGAAGTGGAGCAGTGGTAAGCGGAACAGATATTCATGGGCATATTATAAGATCAACAGATTACGGATTGACATGGACAGACCTTGGTCAACAAGGAGGTCAATGGACATCTGCAATCTTAGATATAGTTCATTTAGGAAATAATATCTGTATAGCTTGTACAGAAAATAGTGTACTAAATGGTAGAATTTTAAGATCAACTTATTAAATAAGGAAGACAATAATGAAATCTTTAAGGAATAGTAGGAGATTTTTACTTTTACTTAATTGTGTTAGGAATATAAGTGAAGGATTGCCTTCTGGTTATACTTATCTTATAAATGATAGCGGAGCTTATCTATTAAATGATAGTGGAGCTTATTTAATAGTTTAATGAGGAGAAAAATATGGAAGAATTAAAGAAAAAAATAGGACAAATTTTAGATCAATTTGCCCAAGAAGAAATGGGCAATCGTCTTAGCCAATTTGCCCTATTATCATTAAAATCAATTATATTAGATGAAATTAATAAAAATATTAAGGGTGATGAATAAATGTCAGTAACAACACAATCATTTGTTGATTTTATAATTGGATTAACTGTGGATACTGCGCCTACATCAGATGATCTAATATTTACAGTAAACGATCCAGGCGGAACTCCAGCTAATAGGAAAGTAACGATTGCTAATCTATTTGCCAATGTTGATATAATAAAGGCTGCAACAGTTACTGCTACTAATATTACTGGTGCTACCAATATGCAAACTACTAATATATCTGCTAGTTTATTAACTGCTACTACAGTATCAGCTACAAATGTATATGCTACTACAATAACAGGCACTACAGTATCAGCTACAAATGTAGTGGGAGGCGATCCAGGGGAAGGTCGAATGTTTTTCCTTCCTTGGGACTATTCTGCTATTATCCAGGGGACATGGGTTTTTCCCTATACAACCGGCCACTGGTTTAATATCTTTGCATATAATTCATCAAATGTCGATGGTGACGAAATAAACTTCAAAGCCTATCTGGCAGCCGGCACTTATAGCATCCAACTCGCCTACGCTAAAGATACTGCCTATGCAATTTCAAACATTCTCATAGATGATACCCTCGCTCTTACCACAGATCATTACAATGCAGGAGCACTAAATAACCAACTTAACTCAGCGACAGGTATCATCGTTGCTACTTCTGGACTCAAGACAATAAAACTAAAGGTTAACGGTAGAAACCCATCGTGTACCAACTGGTACGTCCCATTCTGTTCGTTTTCTATTTGGAGGACAGCGTAGACTCTCAGAAAAATCAATTTGGAGAAAGGATAAAAATATGCAACAGAGAATTAAAGCTTCTGAATTTTTAAAACTTAAACTTGAAAATTGTAATCTAAAGAAGATAATTTTAGAACGACATATACAAGATCTTACAAAAATTGCACAAGATTCTATTGATTATGAGGCAATAATTTTAAAGATCAGAGATCAACTTGAATTTTTTGATGTAGATACAAATGAATTCGTTTTAAAAGAGGGCATTTATAATCTTGATGCTCCTGACGGCGAAGAACTTCTAAAAAAGGATCTTCAGGCCGACGAAATCAAAATCGAGGAGGTGTAATCTAAAATATGGCTATTCAATTGAAAGGACGAGGATTCCCATTAGTGGTAGACGTTATCAGCGATAGCGTCGTTCAATTTACATTGAACGGGAACGTAATCGGAGCCATTACTGACGCTGGTGTGATTTCAGCTACGACCATTAGTGGTACAAGTGTGAATCAGACCAATGTGTATGCAACTACGATGACGGCTACTACATTTAGTGGCACGAATGTAAAGGCTACTACAGTGACTGGTACTACCATATCTGGTACAGATCTATTAGGTACTAGTTGTAAAGTGACTACCGTAACTGCTACGACAGTGTCTGCTACTAATGCACATGTTACTACAGTTTCGGCAACTACGTTATCTAGTACTAATGCTCATGTGACTACTGTGACGGGTACTACAGTATCGGCTACTGATGTAAAGGCTACTACAGTTACAGGTACTACAGTATCTGGTACTACATTATCAGCTACTAATTGCTATGCAACTGACATTACAGCCACTAATCTTAGTGGGCTTACAATTATATATTCTGCACTAGTATCGGCTGGTGATTTCCATACTGCCAATACAGTATCTGCTACTAATATGCGTGCTACTACAATAACAGCTACTACACTATCTGGTACAGATCTATTGGGTACTAGTTGTAAAGTAACTACAGTTACAGGTACTACAGTATCGGCTACTGATGTAAAGGCTACTACAGTTACAGGCACTACACTATCTGCTACTGATGTAAAGGCTACTACAGTTACAGCTACTACACTATCTGGTACAGATCTATTGGGTACTAGTTGTAAAGTAACTA
>ERZ1292632.691-Hain-H43-01um-R2-691-length-37570-cov-67_pt1 | contig 37570 bp, 55 predicted proteins | sample MGYA00564407_ERZ1292632 | MGnify/ENA primary metagenome ERZ1292632 (study PRJEB36523, sample SAMEA6512637) | groundwater metagenome | collected 2019-01-08 | study: AquaDiva: Metagenomics assemblies of 32 groundwater samples | reverse complement strand
CTAATTGAAAGTTTCGGTGTTGTATATAGTATAAATGGGGTAGGTAGGGCATACCTAAAATAGGTTAATTACCTTCCAGTTCTCTAAGCCGCTTTCTTTGTTCAGGTGTGGCCCTGCTGTACATCTTTTCAATGTGCATCTTAAAGTTTTTCATAAATGCAGCCCCACCACTCTCATGTCTTATTGATTCAGATTCCAATTCTGAACTTGAAAATCCCAGATCAGCAAGCATTTGTATCGCCTCCGTCTCTTTGCCATGTCGCATCATATCCATCGCTTCTCTCAAAGCATCCTTCTCACGAGCCGCCTGATTTCGTTCTATCTCTCGATAACTACCTATCAATGGCCCACCTGGACTTCCATGTGAGATTTGTGCGCCAAAAAGACGGGCAATATTTTCTGTTTGCTCACCAGGATTAAATGTACCCATAGTAGTTTCAAATCCAGTCAATCCTTTTGCCATGAACAGGGATACATCTCTTGCATTGTCCCACCAATCATCACCATCTTTCATGATGGTATCTCCACGGAAATTCTCATTCTTCTTAACATCAATAGCAGTGGAAACAAAAGGAGATAACTTGTTTCCCCATGCGTCCTTAAATTCCTTTGGGGATAACGCCCATGAAAACATCAGTTCATAAATATCCCTTGCTGCCCTGAACGGAGTACCCATATAAACAACTTGACCATTAGATTTTACCCCAACCGCTATTTTCATTTTTTTGGCTGGTTCATTGTCCCATGAAAAATGGCCTCCCACCGTCCCCTTCTCATCTGGTATATCATATTTTTTAGTAATGATATAATTACCAATTTCCAGTGTGGAAAATAATAAGAACAAGTCCTTCAGTAACATTGTAGTGGCAATCTTCTGAAACATGCCTTTATTTATAGTTGCTTTTCCGTCTAACGCTCTTGCTACCTGTCCAATAACATGCTTTGGCAATGCACCCATTCCAGCTTGTGCCAGACGAAGATTTGAAAAAGTGTATGATCTGGAAAATAGACCTAGATTAAGAAACCTTCTCCAACCAGCAGCAAAGTCCTCTCTCCCAAACGCACCAGCAATAAGATTAGATATCTCACCAGCTTCATAGGCAGAGGCTTCCTTCATTGCTTCCAATTCCTGCACGGTAGGCTTTCTGCCGTTTGATTTTTCAAATTCTGCTACTCTTGTTTTTGTACCACTCAAAGTAAAACGATGGAAAAGACCCATCTGGAGATCACCGATCCGATCCCACAATAAATAACCATGCCAGAAATCAGCAGCTTTATCTGCCATTTTCCCTAGCTTTGGATTAATCAGATCAAGCATACTATTTCTGAAAACATCTATATCCCCATACAGATCCATCTTGTATCCCTTCCCACCCAAAAATCGGTCGTTGTGCTTGATAGCATAAATTCTCATTGCCTTGTTGTTGTTAAGATAATTACCAACTACATAGTCAATGAAAGGTGTCCTTGCCAATACTTTTGCGACAGGTGTAAGATTCTTCCAGACTTCCTCCCCGACTATTTCACGCGGGGAAATCAGATTCCCAAGCCCCATTTGAGGAAGTGAAGGAACTACCTTGAAAAATACCGTAGTATTATGAAACATAGGGTTATACATAATCAGTTGCATGGAAGCAGACTTCAGCTTCATAAATGAATCAATGAATATATTGGGCGTATCTGCTTCCAGCAAGGCTTTTAACGGGCCTGCTAATTTAGGGTGTACCTTGATGTTTCTTGACGAAGAATAAACAGACTTTTGTACCTTGTAACTTGTATCATTTAAGTAGACACGATTATTGATAACCAGGTATTCTTTGCCCTTATATTGGACAGCATTATCATTGACCCATACTTTCTCTTTACCTACGGTGATATGCTTACTGGAGTGCCATGTAGTCTGACGAAAAGCAGGGTGGTTTACAGTGACATATCCCGGTATGTTTTCTCCCGGCAGAGAAACTAACGCCTCACCAGCAACCTCCTGAGATTTCACCCAATTAACAAACTGTTTCCCGTAAATAGCTGCTTCAAGATGCTGCGCTGCGGCAATCATAACCCCATATCTTTTCAGATATTCGACCCCAGCCGCTTCACCTTCTTCAAAGGTTTCATATTTTCTACGCCCTGTCTTTAACCAATTCCTGACAATAGTTTCTCCAAACAGGTTCGTATTGATGCTTGAATCATTCAAATAATCAATGGCAACGTGTTTTGCATAGTCTTTGCGAATACCACTAAGCAATCCCATGTCAACCGCTAATGGCCCAAGCGTTTCCTCGAAGATTTCTCTCAGTTCAGAAACCATCGCCCTTTGTTCTGGTGTCAAAGTCGCTTCAAGCGAAGGATTCTCATGTGCTTTTAGCATGGCTACTTCATCTACTTCCGTAGGTGCGATATTCTTTAATTCCTTTGCTCTTTGATTTTTCTTCTCACCGATCGCCGCCATATTATTAGCAAAGTTTTTGACAATGGCAGAAGTTTCGGGAGTCCCGGTTTGGAGTGGTTGGGTCACAAGACGTATTTTGTTTAATATAATACTGTCGTCCGCGATACGCGCCAGTTCTGTAATACCATCTTGTATTTCCTGTAAATTCAATTGGCCCGCTTCTTTTCCCAAAGATTTTGCCTGTGCATTATTACGGTCAACCATCTCACTATATTTTTGTATAGTTTGTGGCAGGGTATCACCTATCCTTGCTACACCGCGCGGGGGCGACGTTTCCACTATTTCCTTGTCTATCTCAAAGAGAGTATTTTCAGACTGGCGAATCGCTTTTTGCTGTGCAATGGCAATATCAGGAGTAAGTCCTAAATCAGTCCTTTCCTGTCTGGCCTTATCAAATATACCCTGTTCATAATTTGAAGTATCCCTAACTACCCCTTCTGGGGATACTTGCATTTCACCGGAAGGTTTACCTTGTTGATCTTCCAGTAACACTGGTCTTTGGGTTTCAATAGCCTCTCTTTTCGGGCCTTTAAGGAATTGCTGTAATGGTGTCTCAGCCGGGGGTGGCAATGCCTCTGTAGAAGCCCCCCCCTTAATAACGACTCCCTGCCTTTGCCCAGGTATAATATCTTGTCCAGGAATATTTGTTTCTCTGGGCAAAAGTTCGCCTTCAACAGCTTTAGGCATGCCACCTTTTCTTGCTATCCCGCCGAGTAAAAGAGCTGGCAACATCATAACTGCGGTATGAACTGCTGTTGCCGCTTCTTTTCCAAGCGTCCCATCGGCATATTTTGTAAGTACATCTTGTACGGTTTCCCCTCCAATAGTTGCCCATTCCTCCAGGACTTCAAAAGGTTTGTTTAGAACCCTCAATGCTTCTGCCGCTTCTGGTGATCCTTTAGGTACATAAGTCAGCTTATCCATAGCTGATTTTAATTCTCGGCTATAGGCTTCCGTCCATTCTTCGTCAACAGGATTGGCACGATTGGCATTGCGTTCAGCCGCTTGTGTTGCCGTTGCCGTTCCAAGACTAATTGCACCAGCCGCAGGCATAGCAATTAACTGATTTACAAAAGACAATATGCCCTTACTGCGTTCAATATTAGACGTAATCTGATCTTGCAGTTCTATTGATTCATACGGGGCTTCTTCTGACCTATCAACAAAAGCCTGTATATCTTCAACGGATTTACCTTCCCCATAAGAAAGCATGGTGTATCTACCAGCATCCTCTTGTGGAAGCATGGTGTATCTATCCATTATTTAGGAACCCATTTCCACACACCACCAACCTTTTTGGGGGTAAGAATTTTGCCTGTTTGATTATCAAGAATCTCTGCCCCAATATTTGCAGACGGTTCTGGCAACTTGTTAAAGGTTGGTTTAGTACCAGGTTGGTTTATTGTCGGCATTTTCCCATATACATCAACTCCGTATTCAGTACGAGCCCATTTATCAAAAGGAGGTGCATTGTCTATTTTGCTACGCTCTTTTTTTACTGCGTCGGGATTATCCTTATTTATAATGGAGAACATTTTGAAATCTTCTTCATCCATTATCTTAAATTTCGCCTTGTGCATCTGGCGTAGTTCGCTGGTCGATACCTTGCTGCCATTAGGAAGCATGTGTTCATTCGCATTAAGCGCACCCACTTTTGCAAGATTAGCCTTATGCGTTTCTTCGTCTTTGTTTAATTCGCTCTCGAATTGCTTAAGCCCAACATCATAAGTGGCCTTTTGGGTTTGTTCTTCCAGCTTGAAGCGATGTTCAATCAACTTATTTATATCCATGTGTCCCGCCGTCCATGCCTGCAACTTTGTTTCAGCATCAGGACTTTTGAAATCAACCCCGCCGAACATAGGCGCAGTATCAACACCGTAAACATCCTTGATACGTTTCATACCTTGTTCCAATAGTTGTCCGGCATAGGCAGGAGAAACTTTGTATGCCTCAGCTACATTCATTCCTAATTCAGCCGCCATCGTATGCGCTTTCTCCGCTGTTGCAATGTCCTTATCACCTATCAATGTGGCGTAAGCTGCCCGATTCGCCGCTCCCGGATTAGCCTTTACCACTTCAAGAAAGGCTTTATCGGTAACAGACTCTACCAATAATTTAACCTTTTCGGCAGCCCTTCTTTCCGTTTCCGTTGCCCTTTTATCCATAAGCCCATACTGGATATCATCAATCAACGATTTTCTATAAGCAGTCTCCATTTCCTTACCAGCAACATCAGCCGCCATACCTCTTTGAGTCATTCCTGACATCAGGCCATATTCCTTTTCCTGATTAAGTAATTCCTGACCTCTAGCCGTAGCTTCATTGACAAGGGTTGCCGATTCAATAGATTGATTATCCAGAAACCCACTTACTCCCATCGGATTCATAACTATCCCCTCGGAATTAATAACCCACTAAGGGCTGTTAAAGATTTACCTGCTACATTCAGCCAGTTAGGTTGCTGTCCAGTTAAATGTACGCGTGTAGTATCGTAGGCCATATTAGTGTTCAGATAGTTACTCAAGGCCTCTAGATCAGTACCATACAGATTAGCAAGTACCTGTGCCCCCTCAATGCTTAAGGCCCCTGCTCTTAACAAGGATTGTGCCGATAGATCAGCAAGATTGAGCGAGTTACCCATATAACCCCCCTTTGCACCCAGTCGTTGCGCCTCTCTCAAAGCAGCCTCTACCACCTGACCGCCAGGAGAAGTCCCACCAAGAATGTCAGCTATGATGGCTGCTGCCGCAGGCCCATAGGGACTGTCTGCCATCATCCTATCAAATTCAGCCTTGTTTGAGGCTTGCATCTGTTTTAACAAGTCAAGTTGATCTTGGCTGGCCTGTCCACTACCAAGGAAACTAAGCAGTTTACCGCCTATATTCATGGCTGTACTATTACTTATACCTAGACTTGGGAAGTATAATCCTATTTTATCTATGAAAGAGAGAGTATTTCCAGCAATAGGCGCACCTGTTGGCCCAGTAGCCCCGGTTAATCCGGGAAATGGATTAGTCGTGACGTTTGCAGATGTTCCTACGCCGCCGATATTTGTTCCACCGGAAACCCCTCCTGGCGAGGACGGGATATTTCCTACATTAAACACGTTTGGTCCAAGACCGGCCGCTGGTATAGAAGTGTATCCTCCTGCACCTATTGCCCCACCACCGTACATGCCAGTACCCATTCCAGCACCAGCCATATTTCCACCAACAGGAACCCCCATACCTGTTCCTATAGTACCCGCACTACCAGCAGAGCCAGGAGCTAGGCCCAAGCCACCGGCCACTCCTCCTATTGCTGCCCCACCAATTCCTGCCCCTGCCCCAGCCGCTACCCCGCCGATATTACCCGCTGTTGCAAGTCCAGAAGTCACTCCTCCGGCAGCTAATCCGGCTGTAGCTACGATAGGTGCTAAAAAAGCAGATCCGATAACAGCGGGGTGAGTCAGCATCTCCAGCCAACCGTCATCCTCCGCAGCGTCATTGACAAATTTTACAAGCCTAGCTTCAAAGGCCTGACTCTCTCTGGCAGACATGCTACGCACAGCGTCTACAATCTGCGTATAAGTAGCATCCTTACTTAACAAAGGTTTGCCTGCTCCTTGTCTCGCATATTGGAGAGACGCGAAAGTTAGGCCCAGATTGGGCCTTGTAAAACTTTGGTTAAGTTGATCGTCTGTCCAAGTTAATAAGTTTTTTGGATCTGCTTGATTGTATGAAGTATAATTACTATATCTGTTTTGTGTGCCCATCAGGGAATTCTGTGGATTATTTCCAGAATAAACATTATAGGTAGTAGGGCCACTGGGGGGATTACTGACAAAAGTTTGTGCGCCGGCAGGATTATTACTCCAACTACTTCCCGTGTTACCTAAACCTTGACTAGGAGTAAAATATTGAGGAACGGGATTTCCGTACATCGACGTTAAAGGAGCATTAACAGTTTTCCCAGTTGCAGGATCATACCACAATCTAGTATCAGGAATTGAGGACATCTGATTTGCTACTTGCTGATATGATAAAGCACTATTAGACATAGACGACAGCATCCTCCTTGCCGCATCTGCGTTTTGTTGTACTATTTCTTGACTACGCACTCCGGACATCTTTATTCTCCCATTAATTACTCATATTTATATATGAGATTAGACTTACCCATTGAATTGTCATGACTGCACCTGTGACGCTTACCCTTACGTCATTACCAGATACAGTAAATGTCGCACCCCAAGTAGCATCGGATTCACGTGAATGAATAGTGGTTACGGCCCCCTCTAATGTTGCTACGCCTGCGCCTGTGCGATAGGCGGTACAAGATATCTCATACGAGGCGCGAGCAGCCCCAGTACTTCGTACACCAATCACCCATGCCTTGATATGATAAGTATTTTCATCAAGCAAAGTGAGACTGTCTACTGTAGTTTGAGTCGCATCCGTCGTTTGTATTTCTGCGGGGGCTTTACGCACATAACCATCACATTTCGTACCAACCGCAAAAGCAGCGACTACAGGTGTGTGCTGGGCTAACGTAAGATGATAATACTGACCAGATGTACCACCATCTATGGATTGAAGATTATTATGCGCCCTGGTAACAAGAGATGTCAGATTGGAAGCGGTAAAGTCAAGACCTGAAAAAAGTATTCCTGATCCTGCCGCCGTTTGCGCCTTTAACATGCGTAACCATTCGCGGGTTTTCCTCGGTAGGTTACTGACTGTGGCAGCATTAAACGGGCCTGCATTCTTAGCCATTAAATATTACCGCCACGTAATCCACCACCTTCCACATCCGCATCTAATGACTCAAGACGTAACGCGGTGTTTGCCGTATGCTTCAGCCTGAACGCCCTGCGTATAAAACTACCTAATCTTGACAAGAAAGGAACGGAATGGCTCATATCCACCGTTCTAGCAGTGGAATAAGTCTGATAATCATCGTCTGTGTATTCGATAGATAAGGAAGAAGTTGATGTCTGTTCATCTCCAATCACAGTCAATCTGGACATGAACTTTGCCAAATTAGTACCAAAATCATACCTATTGGTTACAATTTCAACATTGATATCATTCCCTGAGTCTTGATAAATATCAAAATCCATCATGTATATTTTGCCATTGTCCTCATCCTGTATATAATGTTTACCATTCAGGCTGGCATAATCAACCCCAGTAAAATACGTCTCTGTCGTACCATTATCAGAGTTCCACTCGCACCACATATTTTGTTCGATATCCAGGATGAGTGTTATCGCTTTCGTTGCCGGTAATGTCAGTACATAAAACAGATGTCCGGCCACCCTCATACCGAAGGCATAAGAATTGGCGATTGTAGTTTCTTCCTGATCCAAGATACGACTTAATGCATCATTTTCAAATGAATTGACACTACTGCCGTCATAAACCATGACCCGCAAACCGCCAGTATGAGAAACCCCCAACCATACCACCACATCATCATTAGAGAAAACAGTGGCGGCAGAGGCGCAACCTACATCAGTCAATGTACCTTCAGACGGAGATAAAGGGGAACCGGATGCGTTTGCAGCATCATAAAAAAACTCAGTAGACCACGCATTTAAGGCAAGGATATGGTTTTGCCACTTCGTAATACAGATCCCATCATCAGGCTCAATCTTGGAGGTAATGAAACTTCCAGCCGTCCATGCGGTAACGTCATCTACATCAGAGTTATAAATCTCCCCATCCCCATTCATCACGAAGATATAAGTGTCCATATTGACAATACCGCCTACCAATCCGGTAGGGATATCAGCATCCGTTTGAAGCGTTACTACATCCCCTGCGGTAATTGTCCATATCTTGTCACCGGCCTTCAAGACTAATAGATCCACCTTATGTTCTTCCGCAAAATAAACCCTTCCGGTAGTCCCTGCGAGTCTGTTACCCAAAGCGGTTATTTCGGTTGTACCCTTATAAATCCTGTCCCCCATTACGGAATAGATATTTGATTTCCATGTGTACATTCCCCTGCCTGCGGCAACATTGGTTGTATCGAAAGCATCCGACATCCCCGGACGTTTGATAACACTGAAAATATGTTCACCAAGACCTTCTTCCCTACCTTGTATTCGAGGGGCTTCGATTTTCTCAAGAAAGACATTCTTAAATCGCTGGTCTTTGCTGGTATCCCCTGCCCTGGTGGAATAAGTACCAAACAGAGGAATTTTAATTCCCATGTCAGAACCCCTGTGCGGGACGCAGATAGAGTGAGGTTGTCTCTGTACTGAAATCTAATAGGACCTGTTTCAGAAACTCGGCCTTGGCATCCAACCTGTTTTGTTTCCTTTCAGGTATCATTGCCTTTTCCCCGGCATCAGCGGCGAGTTGGTATACAAGATACTTTCCCCATTCGATGGGGAAATCCATATCATCCGTAGCCGCATCGAAGTCCGCAATAGGATATTGCAGCGCACAAACCAGAACACTATCAACATCAGAAGGAACCGGCCATACGTTAATTTCAAGCGAGTTCAATTTAGGTTCAACATAGACACAAAGCGGATCACCTGAAGAAGTCTTTTGAGTAAGACTCATATACTCTTCGCGGGAATATATCCTTAATTCACTATCATTATCGTCATCAGAACGTAAATACGCATTTGTGATCCCGGTAGGCTTATAAATAACTGCTGTGGTATAGGTATAAACATTGTTATTGTCAGCACATATACTATCCAGTCCTGACCCGATGGTAAGGGCAGTAGAACTGTCTACAGAAGATATGGTTGTCCATGTTATTGTACTATCGGTTTCCTCAATTCCAATGACATCAGCCGCCGTCATTCCGGTAGTTGAATCAACAGTCAGAGAAGTCGCGTTGGCGGCATGGGAGCCGTTTAATTCCGTCTTTACATAATCTGTCAATAAACAAGCCCTGGCCCCGCTGCTCGCTTTCAGTACATATTGCGCCTGATCCTTGACAGGAAAGATTACAGTAGGTGTGTTCTTCCATAAAAACACTCCTGGTTCAGCCATTACTGACTTGACAAGAATATTCAGGGTACGACTGTAATCTGTTAATTGGGAAGCGGTAGGAGAACTGTTTTCGCCAACAACACCGACAATCTGTAAAGCTTCAGTTAAAATGTCATCTCTTGCGAGACTGTAATTATAAGAACCTGAAATTGCCATTACAGTCTCCTGATCACAATTCTGGTTACTCGTTTCAAGACATTAATCGCTTGCGCTGCGTTGGTCACATTGGCTGCCCACCACACATCAAATTCGGCATTGGTCATGGCTTTTAGTTGGTTAACAACTGTATCCTGTTTGATGTTGTCATCAAACTTTGCTTGCCGTTGTTCCTCTGCGGTCACTTCTGCCAAATCAAAGTTATCAACTTCCAGTTGTGCGGCATCTTTCTCAGGCTGTGTAGCCTCATCCTTAAAGTCTACCCTCCACGTTGCTTTATCAACAGAATCACGGATGGATACGCCGTGAATAGGACATACTAAACCAATTTTCTTTGTAAGTAATTGTGCTAGCATAAGATTTCACCTTGTATTCCTGATTGAAGATATGTGGTGCCTGCATCTCCATTCCATGTGCAAGTACCAGTAGCGGTGGAATATTCAACCCATGCAAGATAGTGCCTGCCAACAGCAATCTGATCTGAATAAAAAGCACATGGAGACATGTTAGCATTTATAGCCGTTGAATTTGCCACATTTATGCCCTGTCCCCTGACATTGGTAGCGTCCAGGCTTACCCCGACGAACGCGGTAATATTTGCACTACTATTACTAGCAGTAACAGCAGCCCTGGCGGTTACCACATCTTCACTGACCCCGATAACGAAATCAAGTTGATTGGCCGTTGAACCATTAGCTTGTCTCCATGTCGCTGTGGTATATGTCCATGAGTCAGTTCCTTCCAAAACCTGCATGTCCTTCCTGACACGGTTATAGTAATTCCACAGGTGACGAAATGCAGAAGCATCATCTACTTGTGAAGCTGTCTTGGTTCTTGCCGTGCCAAGATACCTCCAGTCCAGATTACCTGTTTGTACCAGCACACCATCCTGAGTAGTTAATGCAGTGGCCCTTGTGGTGTCATTTGTCCAGTCGGTTTTAGCGAGTACCGGAGTCCCCCCATTGTAATCGAGGAAAATATCAAAAACATTATTTGCCGAGGTAGAGGCGGCGATGGATAGTTCAGTTAATGTGTGTTCGATCCATTGTGACCCCGTATATAACCCAACCCGATTGCCTTTGAAGGGAGTGAAATAAATAGTTCCTGCTGCGGATACGTCGGCAGTGGTAACAGCGGTTCCAGATGTTAGGGTAAGACGACCTTGACAGATACCAACTATTGACATTACATCAATACCTTCTACTGCTAATTTCCCGGCGGCAGAACGAGATAAAGTAGTATCCGTTGCATGGCCTAATTCAATATTTCCAACAATAGCAAGATTGGTTGTCCCGGTAGGGATATACGCTGCAACAGCATCAGCATCATTCTTTATTGTGATATCTCCGGTTGAGCCTTGTCCGGTAAGTATCAATCCCTCTACGGCTGTATAGCCAACCGCAGCCGCATCCCCTGTTGTGGTGTCACCAAGAGGCAGAAAAGTAGCATCTGTAACGATATCCTTAACCGCACCAATACCGCCTGCGGTATGAATAGCCCCGGTTGAGCCGCTAGTAGATGCTGTTGAATTAGAAAATGTGAAAGCCCCTGCAACTACCGGAACTGTAGTTGACAGAGTAGTAAATATCTCATAGGTTAAAAAATCTACATCATTCAACCAATCGTCAACGATGGTGGTTCCTGGGGTACTGCCTGTAGTGTCAGTAAATGTGGTCGAAGTCATGTATTAAAGTCCGCTTGTAGGTGATTCCAGTGTAGGCTCAGGATAGATCCGTACCAGATTTTCTCCAGAACGGGCGCAACCGGAAATAGCTTCTCCCGCTCGTGCATTGTGATGTTCGCAGTACATCGGTCCTGAATCAACCATTGGAGAAGGCCCGCGCATTGGGCCGGAAATACTGCCATCTTCCAATATTCTCCCTGCCATGTCTTGAGGATGTCTTGGTTCCCAACAACATTTACATACAACCAGTCCTGTCCATTCTTCCCTTGTATCGTTTACCCTTACATCAAATCCGCAACGAGGACATTCAAACCAACGGTTTCCTGATTCAAAACCGGCGTTAGGTGTGTGTTTGCCATGGATAGACATTAGAAATTTAATTCTCGTATCGAACTAATGGATACAGACGGTGTACATCTTTGCAGGGATTCACACCTACAGTCACTCCCTGCAAGTCGTCATAGCACATACCCTGATATGAAACCATTGCATGTTTATAGCCTCGCCCGGTATTAACAATGACGATTCTGGAGGTATACCCGGCTTGATCAAACTCTATTTTTTTTGAAACTGCCGTTATGTAGCAAGCATTACGTGAGCCCCAGAATATCTCGTTAATGCGGTCGTTAATCTCTTCCGGGGTCTCGGCAAAGCAGAGGATAGGAAATAGTAAAAATATGTATTTCATAACCCACCTACATTGCTGAGATAGTCTATGACTTGTCTGCGAGTACTTGCATCATGAGCAACGGAATAGATAACGACTTCCTTGATTTGGGTATGCGCGAATTGTAAATTATTACCAGCCGCACCCAAAGTAATGCCGCCAGCATTACTAGTACCAGCGTCACCTGTTGTCGGTGTAGTATTATCAATTTGTAAAAGAGAAGATGCACCATCAAATACAGCACTTATTACACCATAAGTATCTAAAGCCAAATTATCATTTGCAGCCGCTTCTAATCCAGCAATTATTCTCAAACCCGGTGAGGAGCCTGTCTGATTTATTGCGGCTACTTGATATGAATCTCCATCAATTAATTTGTCACTAGTCGTCCATGTAATCTGTTTGCCCAAAAAGTAAACCGTTGTCGGCTGATTCAGTGTAAAGGCGACTGTTTTGAGATAATTATCCACTCCATCGAATAGTATGGAACCATCACTTTGTTTTGCAGGGCGATTCGTGTCAGTAGCTTGAAGCAGATGATTAGAGTTACCGGATTGGTCTGTCCATACGGACACACCAGCACCAGTGACGGTTATACCAGTATTAAACTGATACCACGCAACAAGACCTCCCAGGCTAGTAGGAAACCATCCACTGTTTGATACCTTACCTTTAGCAACAGGCATGTTTTTCTTATTAAGCCGCCAACCTTTAGCTTGATCAAGTTGTATCTCTTTACTCAAAAGTTTTATCCTCCAAAGGAGAAAGGGGAGGTAAACCTCCCCTATCCCTAAGTCTTTCTTACTTTGATGATCATAGAACCCTCGTCACCATCATCTACTAAACCAGTCGTAGACAACAGTAATTTTCCCGTTGCATCTAAAGGGTTGCCCCTATCCTTCAGTCCACCATACTTCTTGAAATCAACATAACCTGAAGCACTCGGAGGGAGTACCCAGATTAATTTATCCTCAAGCAACAGTTCAAAGTGCAGGTTTGCACTAAACCCGCAGAAGCCATAGGAAACATCTTCCAGCACAAACTTCTTTTCAGAGCCAGGCAGAAAATCATAATCCGCTGGATCAAGAAGCTCATAGCTATTTATGTCTCCAGTGGCACCATCACTCTTCAGGTAAGTATGGATTACGAGGTGTCTATCGCCATCAAGAAGTGTTGTTACTTCTATGCGATTAGCCATAATGACCCCCTATGATGCGTCCACCTCTGCCCAAATGAAAGATGCCATGCCGTTACGCACGACTGTCAGACATGCCCAAGTCAGATAACTGCCCGGAGGTACTATGATCGCACCATTAGGCGTGAAGGTTAATGCCTGGAAACCGCCGAGGTTACCCGTAATGTTGCCGTTACCCTCTATTTCCAACCATACCGGAGTAGACGATAATGTAGCTATTGAATATGCCCTACCTACACCAGTATTGATGTTACTACCAACGTTTTTAGCGTTATGAATAACTGCCGAAGTAGTAGAAGTAGATACAACTGTACTTATCGATGGGTTACAGGCAAGACCAACTTCGCCGATGGTAGTTAATGTAACTGATACAAATTTAGCAGACTTTATAACGAGGTCTTTACCGGAGCCGTAAGGGTTCTCCAGCGTAAGTCCCGTTGAAGTAGCATTTAACACCGTAAATGCACCAGTTGTTGTAGGAGATGCAGTGTATACATTTCCTAACTGTGCTTGTTCATAAAACCATTTATCCATTTTATATTACCTCTTTTATTTATTAATGAAGGGCTATTTTGCCCATGTTATTTGCCCACTTGGGCTACTATCCTCTATTCCATGAAAATAAGGGGGCAACTTAATGCCCCCTATTATTACTACGTTAGTATTACACCGCTACACAAGTTGCACCGGCACTAACTTCTGACCAGTAAATTGTGTAACTACTAACAAGCGCACCAGCTGTACCACCAGCTGTCTGCTCAATCTGCCCGGCAGGACATCGACGAGGCGTGGCCCATAATTGCTCGCCCGTTGTTGGCGTTTCTACTTGACGAATTGTAAAAGCACCACCTCCCGGAGAACCAGCATAAGCAAAGTCGCCAATCGTGGTTTCTGTAGCAAGATCAGTCCCCGTGACCCATACACCATCAAACGTAGGGTCAGTGGCATCTAACTGGATACCAATGGTTGACGCACTATTTGCAGCAGTTGTGGCTACTTGTTTGACTCCCCAAACATCAATAACCCCAAGCACTGTAAACAAACCAAGTCCATCGGTTTCGTCAGCTTTGGAAACACACGTAGCTGACCGTGTAACGCCATTAGTGCCTCCATCTATTAACTGAGGTTGCACTTCTACAGCAGTTGCAACCCAATTATTACCACCATTGAGCATGGTATCGGCTACCACGGCACCAGTTACAGCAGCCGCTACATTAGTGTAAAAATGATTGTCACTAAATGCGCCCGTTGAGCCTGTAACCATGCTGACACAAGCAACTGTACCCATATTTCCTGCGCCACCGTTCATTATCACGGGGTTATCTATGATATAGACTTCCGTTGACAATGTAGTATTACCACCGATGCAAGCTGTAGAGTAGTCACCTACGATACGATTATTACTGAATGTTGCACCGTCCGTTGCCCCCTTCATTAAGATAGCAAATGTAGACAATGCTTGAAGTCCGTTGTCAATTTTGCATTTTTCCACAATAGTTCTATTGCAACCAACACCTAAAGTAATCGTCTCGACAAACGCATCCGTAACAGTAGTCTCAACATCAAACACACACCCGGATATACGGGTATCTGTCATCGCTGCCGTTATTTTAATACCAACGAGTACAGAAGGCACATTGGCATGGAACTTCATGTTTACAATACTAATGTTACTTGCGCCAACAGTAACAGCACCGGCAGCTAATGTGTAATCAACCTGCGCCACCTTTGTCCCTTGCCCTAGACCTACAACACAAATCCCTGCTACATCGAGATCAAGCGCGGCAGTACCACCAGTTGCAGTGGAGACAGTTTCGCTATGTCCGGGCATAACAGCAATAATGTCACCCCTGTTAGCAGTACACTTACCAACTGCATAATCTATCGTCGCAAAAGGTTGTAAGTAATTTCCCTTGTTACCGTCTGACCCAGTAATGCCATTTTTTGACAATACGCTGGAGTTGTTCACCCAAAAAATTTCGCCTGGATGAAGTTGATGAATCGGGACACCACGAATCGTAATGCCATCTAAGAAATGTTCGTAATTCGACATCATTTGTTTTTCTCCTATAGAACGTAAGTTACGCCCTCGCGGGAATCCCTATAGTTCGGTAAAAAGAGGGGGTGGGTTACACCCCCTCGGTAAGGTAGTTACCTGTTATTGTTATTATTGGTAACTACAGTTAACAACATCATGCACCAGCAGATCCATACGTTGTCCGTGGATCTCCAACCGTAACGGAGAATCTAACACGTACCAAGAATTTTGCGTTCTCAGTTTCGAAATCTGAGCCATTGGCAAACTCAACGTTATCACGCATGAACAGTATGGCACCATCAGTCACATCGGTACGGATGAACCACGCATCAGTATCAGTAAGGTAATGATTTACGGCGTATCCTTTCGGGAACACGCCCATGTTATAGATCGCTGATATGGTGTTGTTTGCAGTATCGACCTGTTTTTCCGTCTTTAACAGACGGTTCATCTCGAACTGCAAATCAACCGGCCCAACTAACCGTTGTGGAAGGATCTTGGCTTTCATGCCGCGATCATTCGTCCATTTTCCGATAGTGATACATGCCTGCTCTACAGCAAGTTCAGACAAGTCGGCGTTGTTCGTCGGCCTGTTCTGCCATGTTCCACCGGCAAGATTACCATGGTCTGTGGCACAAAGGACTTTACCGTCAGAAAACGTATAAGAGGAATTTTGTGCGCGATTATAAACATTCGCCACAACTGTCTCTAACGTCTGGTTGGCGGCTTTCGCCAGTTCCTTTGTGTCTTTCAGGCCCAGTACACTTGAATCGTACTGGTTGTCATCATACATCTCGCGGGTGATCATGAAACCACTCGAATAGACATTATGAATCGACCTTTGGACAAGACCTTGACGTGACGTGTCGTAAGTGACAGGTGCGCCTTCGGCCTTTACCGATAACAGACCAAGACCGGAATAACCAACCAGTTCCTCGTAACGCTTTTTTGAGGTCGTTACTTCAACCAGATTCGGATATTCCTTGTCCCAATCGTTGTACTTCACACCCCACACTGAATACAAGCCGGGCATGAGAAGTTTTGAAAAGTTACCACTTGAAATTGTCATTTCTCATTCCCCCTTATACGCCAGCGATCAGGTTGGCCCAGGCCGAGCTATTGATCGTGACTAACCATCTAGTCCATGAAGTCGAATCAGTAGCGTCGTTATCAGGGCGATCTACTGCCCCGATAATCCTGAGTGTTAATGTGTTTGTAGTCGCGGCTGTGTCACCATCGAGTTCCATATTGGATGCACCAGTAGTGGTATTCCCTGCGGTTACAGTCGGACTGATATTTATACCTGCATCCCCCAAAACCATCGTAGCGTCGTCTGATTGGGCTTCCATAACCAGGTCTCTTGCATCAGCAATATAAACCGCATAAGTGCTTGAGGCCAAATGATATGGCCGACCTAAATTTGTCGGATCTGGTTCCCAACCTACAACAACACCAACAATCACATCACCCGCTGCGTCAATGCGATCCACGCAAGAATAAATTCCGTCACCGGAACGTACACCTGTGGTTTCCGCTTCAACCAGATCGTGCATGAAGAGATTGTCATTGGGGGAGTAATACTTGTTGAACTGCCCGTTATACGGGCTTCCGTTCATGTGTTTAACGGGTCGAAACCCATTAGTTCTGTCAGTGTTTGACATTTTATTACCCCTTGTTTTTATTATTATTCAGGGCATAAGCGGTTTACTCGTACTCTTGTTTCAGAGACTTGTAATTTCCCGTTTTTATATCCCCTTCCGTCATTGCTGCAACCGTATCTTCCACGATCTTTGCCTTTATCTTTTGATCTTCTTCATACCAATCTTTCCTGATCATCATCAGGTAGTAATAAATTGGCTTCCCGTAATTATCACGCTCTTTCGTGTCAAGGCGTTTCGCCCCTTCCGGTCTTGTTCCGTGTAATACAGTTTTGTCCCCTATGTAAATATGCTGGTCGTTTACAAACCCATAACCTCGTTGCAGAAGATCATGTATGCGCGTCCCTACGTCCTTCGCCCAATACCCAACATAACCATTGGGCATTCCCGAAGCCTCCATAACGTCTAAAACTTCTGCGGTTTTCAGTCTTTGTGGTCTGTACTCACCAACCGCCAGTTCAGCAGCATTAACAGTTGGTCGCGGCCCGTCTAATGTTCTCTTTGGCGGCCTTCCGGCCTTTCTTGGTAAAAACTGATCTTCTGGTTGTTCCTGGTCTATCATATATTAACTCCTGCAAATGGATGCAACGTAATCTTCTAATGACTTGCCTTCTTGTTTTGCGGCAAGCTCATAAGATTTCATTGCTTCTTCTTCATTCTTGAACGCCCCGTATTCAACATAACTCCTTACCGTTTTCTGAAATTCATGCGGGAAGGAAGTCAACTTTGACTTATGAGGCTCTCCGCTACCAGTGGTTCTTTCTCCACTGCTAACCTTGGATGTGGTCTTGTCTTTGGAAAACTTCTTTAGATTGGATTCTTTGATCGTACTGTCTACATGCTTAAACATAGTAGATTGCAGACCAGTGGGATTGGCTTTTCTCCACTCATCAGCAATCTTGTCCGCTTCTGATTGTAATGCCTTGTCTTTAAGATACCATTGATGCTCATCTTCCGCAACCCAGTCCAGAAAGGACTGATCATCCAGGTTAACTCTTTCCTCTGGAATATCAATAACTACTTCCGGCCTTGCCTTGATTGCATCAATCTTGTCATCAATTACAAGAACTTTATCAGAGTCGTTATTTTCCAACGCCTCCTTCTTTTCCTTTTTCAGTTCATCCAATGCCTGTTGTTTGGCAATGGCAGCCGTATTTCTTTGATGTGCCGCCATGATCTTTAACTGGTCCTTCAGTTCAGAAGTATGCTGTTTTAACTCATCATACCGTTTGAACAATTTGCCCCTTTCAATAAAAACAGAAGCAGGTCGCCATTCCTTTGCATCTTTTCCGGAGGCAATAAACTCATCAAATTCAGTCCATCCCTGTAACTTTGCCACTTCCTTCACATCTTCCGGTTCGTTGCTTACATACGGTAAGACTTCCGATTTGGTTTCAAGTTCTTCTGTCATTTCTCTTTTCTCCTGACAACTACTTGTTATTATTATTCTCCGTAAACACCCATCACTGCATCATCGTTGATCATAGCCAGTTCTTTTTTAGGATCATCCGGGTCTTTAATAAAAGAGGCGTTATATTTTGAATAGATAATATGATCGCCTACCTTGCACCATTTTACCCAGTCCTTATCATTCCGATCTGGATCATAAGCCTTCCATGCAATCGGCCCGATAGAAATAACCCGTCCGGTAAACTGCGCTATCTCTTCCAGTCTCCTTTCGCGATCACTGGCAATGATAATGATCCCACCATGAGATACTTCTTCTACCGGATCTGGACGTACCAGAAGCCGATAACCAGCAATATTAATCTTCATGCGCCGTCTCCTTCTTATTGCCTGTTGCATCCACACCTAATTCATCCAGAACATCCACAAAGGCACTTACTTCGCCTATCTTCTCCGCGTTTTTCATAGCGGTCGCATCTATAGTTATATGCGTGAAACCCCCTGAACTCCAGGTCTCTTTCAGTTCTGCCAGTTCATTCAGGATGTAATTCTTCAGTGCTACCGTCTCTTCTAGTTGTAACCATTCTTCTTTATCCATTCGTTACTCCTTTTGATTTGTCTGTAATCATCTTCATCTGCGCCATGATCAAATCAACCTTTCTATCGGCCTCTTTGGAAATGGCCTCCATCTGGATCTTGAATTGCTCAATCATCTGCTCACCCTTAAGGGCTTCTGCCTTTGCATAGGCCAGTGCCGTATTAGCCATATCTCTGGCCGCCTGCGCCTCTGTCTTGAAGGCTTGTAGTTGCTGTTCGCCCTGAACTTCCATCTTCCTTATTTCCAGTTCCTGCAACTTGATTTGCTGATCGAAATCAGGTTGTGATTCAGGCATGGTCATTAATTCTTCAATTCCCTCCTGTCCCTGCGCCTCTAATGCCCGTTTAGTAGCTATCTGAGGGTTCACGGTGCCCATTTGTGAAAAGATCATTAATTGCTCTGCCTTGGCAAGTTTTTCCGCATCAGTCAAGATAGTTGGATCAGACGCAGGAATAACATCAGTGCCGTCCCCTTGATAATCTGTGCTTCGGATCTGTCCCTGCCTTTCATTGTCCGTATCTAAAATAGTGAAATATTCAATAGGTGAAAGATACTTCTTGTTTAATTTATAAAGTTTCTTGAACTCCTTTTTTAGAGAACGATGTTCACGTTTTACAATACTGGAAAAGACCTGTAGACCCTGTTGTAACAACTCTTTCGTTGTGGAATAGGGTTGGTTCTGACCCGGACTTTCCCCGGACATCAAATTGGAAACAGAAGAAAGTTCCTTACCACCCTGGATCATTAACCCAAGCAATTGATACATCACCATCGAAGGTTCTTTTGTGGGCATCAGAAATACATTCTTTGCTATGTCCTCACCGGAAGAACGTAACTGTTTGAATACTCCGGGGGATAATGTAACCTTGCCACCAGGTAATTTCGCACCCCTCCCAAGAAATCCGCACGGGAGATTACTTAATGTTCCTGCATCAAGCATTTGATTAATAATGGTATTTGCGGTTTCATTTATCGGCCCAAGTAATGTACCAAAACCGATACCATGAATACCACTATCAACACAGGGAATAAAAATCGTATTGGTAAAGTATTGTTCTTGTGGGATCTCGATTACCTTATCTCCATCCCAAATGACATCTTCAATCTCATATCCGGCAACGATACGGAAGATATGACTGGTATCTTCATACCAGGTAACAATGACAGGTTCCCTATACCCATCCCCATCCAGATCATAAAAACAATGCTGCTCTATTACCTTTCTTGGAGAATCGCTGTCTCCAACAGAGGGAGGTTGTGTCCCAGTTATCTTGTCCCCTGCCTCGCCGGTACTTTCCGGTACAGGAGTTGGCAACCCATCTTCAGGACGGATAAATTCTCCGGTACGATATTTTGTCTCCAGTTCATTCTCATACAAAGGAATGATGTGAGATTTCCGGGATGCTGTTTCAATCGATTTTGCAAAATAATTTACTATCAGATCCGTTGGTAACACCAATTCGGATTTGTTTTTACCCGGAACACGATAGGTCTTTTTATAGGCATTACCACAAATAGCAATTACCAACTGCAACCTGTCCTCATCATCTTCCCACCCATCCATTTGCTCACGCAGTTGATAGGTCATGTGGTGAGATATGTTATTGGCTACCTTACGCTTCAATCCGTAAGGATCTTCCCCTATTACCTGACCCCTGACAATCGTATTGGTTGGGATCAGTTGTTGATAAGCTCTGGAAGCAAACTGCAAGACTGCTGTAGAAACAAGAGGATACTTTATATTTGCCGCATTGTTCCACGGGAAACTTTTCGGTTCGCGAACCTGCGCTGCTAACTTCAACGACTCTGAATTATTTTTTCCCCATTCCTGTCTGGAAGTTTTATCAATGGCATAACCATTGGAAACTTGGGTATAGATTTTATCCAGGACGGATTTGTCCAGTTTCGTAGCGATATTAACCAGGTTAACCTGTTCTTTTATTGGTATGTGTTCCATTTAATATCCAGTTACATCGTTTCGCCCATCGTAATCAAAAGTTTCAAGTTCTTCAATATATTCATCCTCAACGACTTCCTCTATCGTTTTACCCGGTGTAATTTCATTCAAGGTAAGTCCCAACCATGCCAGGGCATCCACCTGGTCATCATGCTCGCCTCGATCAAACCTGAGCATTTCTTCCATCATTACAGGCCACCAAGTCGCCTCCCTGTCAAATCTGACACCACCGGACCGCATGCGACCCTGTATGGCACTGGCACGGCTCTTCTTATCTTTGGTTGGTACTTTAGTTACCAGATTAATAAAAGGACGGTCTTTTCTAAACATCTCGTCTAAAAGGAAAGGCCCGAAAGCCTTTTCAATGGCCCCGGTTTCCACTACAAACAGATCCAGATTGTATTTTGTCTGGAGCGCAAACATCCAGTCCACAATCTCTTTTGTATCCATTCTCTCCCTGACCACCTCAACGATATGTAAAATACCCATAGAGTCCATACCGCCTACCACGATGGCCGTGTAGGAACGGCGATCCTGTTTCGTTACAGCCGCATCCAGGGCTGCGTAATAACTGAATAATCTGGATTCATTCCTGTCCCTGTCCTCATCCGTCATTCCAATCATATCGGCATGACGAAAGAAGGCCACCGTTGAATCGATAGGATAATTCAGGTATTCCTGTGCATAACCTTCAGGGAAACCTTGCTTTATATAACCCGCACGGATCTCCCTTAACTTGATTTCCGTGAAGTTTTCAGGCCATAATATCTCGGTAAAGTCATCCGGTATGTCCGTATGGGCACGATACTTGATCGACATCCACCCTGATTCTGACTTGGACGTGGTATAAGTCTTTAGCCCATCCGTCACAGTTGATTTACTCAATGTATCTGGCATAAGACTCTCAAGAAGAGAATCAAAATGCAGAATAGTTCCAACAATTACAATCCTTCCATTTTCCGATATAGCAGGCACTAATGCGCCCAGGAACCACTTTTTCAGCTTATTGCGGCGATCTTCGCTCATCACCGATTCGTCATTCTCCATGTCATCTCCGATGACCAGATTAGGACGCTTATGCCGCCATTTCATACCTCGCAGGGAAGTCTCGGCACCTTTGGCGATAATACGGAATTTATGTTTATCGGAGCCTAGTTCTACCTGGATCTCCTTTTCCGCTTCCTTAATAAAACGCACTGGCCCGAATAACTGGATTAATTTCTGGTTCTCAATCAACTCCATCTTAATATCGGAAAGGAACTGGATCGCCTGACCTTCCGTGTCGGACAAGATTAAAACATGATCATGGGCGCGGAATAAAACAGAATATAGCGTGAATACGTGTGTAATCACCGTAGACTTGGCTGATTTTCTTGGCGAGGCAATCGCCACCTTCTCAAATGGAGAACAGCAAAACTCCCACATCTCAAGATGAAATTGCGGGGTTGGCTTTAACTGATCAAAATTCTTGGCAAGAAAGGTTTTTGAAAATTCGTATATGCGATCAGCTTCTAGTTCCGCTTCTTTGCTTATGATCATTAAACATCTGGCTGTGTACTTTGTGTTACAACATGCACTTCAGGATTCACGACAATCAGACGAGAATATATCTGATACCATTCAGCCGTTTCAAAAGAATCAAGAATTTCCATTTGCTTTAGTTCTGGGTACTCTCTCCATACTACTTTGGTATGCCCTAAACACTTATGTGATTTAAGATATTCCTTAAATGAATCCATGTACCCGGCAATAGCAGATTTATAATGAGAGTACACCATTGGGTATCTTTCCCCTTGCTGTTTAATGCCCCCGGCAACAACCGTATCATATACATGCTTATCACCATTATTATCAATAAAATATGCTTGATGAGGCCCATTTTCAATAGATAAACCTAATTCAAGAATTATCTTATTTGCCAACCATTTAGGTACTATACTTTCATCTTGTAAACGTTCTTCTGTAATCATTTTCTATAACCTCTTATTAAAAATATTTTTAAAAAATACTGCCTCCATACTACTTTTTCTTGTTAGTATTTCAATACTTATAAATATAAGTACGATTGCTAACGTAGTAGCAATTCCTGTTTCTAAAAAAACAAAATAAACAAGAACACATGAAAGGATCATTCTTATACATATCGCTATTGAAAATATATCCATTTATAACCTCTCTAGTTTTCAATCATCTTCTTCTACTTCCCCGTTGATTACCTTTTCTTCCAGCCGTCTTTTGGACGCGGCGGCATCCAAAGTGTCCCTAATCTCTCGCAAAAACTGCTCTGCCGTCATCTTTTCCTTGACGTTATCCCCGATCAGGTTGAACTTCATTACCTTTTCCAATGGGATCGCAACCCCGTCAATCGCCAACTGGTGTACAGTCAAGGGTACTCGTACCTGTTTACCATCCTTCATTTTCGGGTTGCCTTCCTTGTCAAAGACAGGCTCACCATGCTCCACCCTGTCCTGTAGCTTCTCGGCAGCCAGCATTGCCGTATTAGTAAGCATGATGGACAGCTTTTCATTATTTAACTTCAGGACTTCTTTTTTTACCGCATCCCACCACGGCATGGTTTTCCATTGCCGGATCGTAGCAGATGGAATCCCGGTAACAGCTTCCGTGCGCCAGGATGAACCAGTAGCATAATAGACCTGAATCGCCTTTATCTTATCTTCAGGCGTATAACGAGATGGACCACTTTTACTACACAATTCCTCCCATAGTCCCTCATGAATAGATAGGATCTCATGCTCGATTGGCTTTGAACTTCTTAATTCTTCCTCTACAAGCTGATTCTCGCTCATACTATTGGCAGTCCTGTTGGTTCTTATTGATAGTAAGTACTAACTATCTTTTCTTCTTCTTTCTACTTACTTTACCTGCCTTAGTCATGGCAATCGCAATCGCCTGGTTTTTTGGTCGTCCCGAATGAATAAGCTCACGAATATTACCGGATACCACCCGGCTTGAATGACCCTTTACGAGGGGCATTACTTACCCTTCTTTTTTGCAGGCTTCTTATCCACCTTTTTATCCATCTTCTTATCCATCTTTTTCATGGGCATGTCTTTCATCATGTGTTTCATACTATTTTCTCCTGTTTGGACTTTGGCGACCACGGTATAGTTCGTCCCGATCTAAACCCGGACATCCCCTTAGTTGATGGGATTTTTGGTTGGTTTGGTACTCGCGCCGCCTTTCTCGAAGCTTGTGCCGTATTTACAACAGACAATCTTGCCAAGCGTGCGGATTCTTGTGCTTCCGGTGTTCGTGCCGCAGCCCTGGCCGGAGCACCGGCTACATCGCCATTTCTTTGCCAATTTAGTACATAGCTTCTATACGCAGGAGAATCCCAAAATGCCTGTGCGTTCGTAACTTTGGTTGGATTCATTCCGGCATTCAAGGCATCCCTTCTTGCTTTGTACAGCATGTAATCGTTGAACTCAGGGGAATCAACAACATAATTAAGGTTATACTGAGATGGAACCCATTTCCCGCTGGCATCGTATTTCCCTAATCCTGCCGGGGGATTGATATTGTACTCAGTTTTTAGCCTTTCCATGTAATTGGAATCTTGCGGAAGCCAAGTCCTGCCTCCGGGAACTGTATTTCTGTTGGGCATCGTAAAATTGGTCAATTCGGCCCGCTGGATATGCTTATCTCTGCCAAACAAGCCTCCAAACAAACCGCCTGCCGCTAACCCTATCAAACCCAAAGGGGTAGGATTCATGGCAAACCTGGCAGCACTAACTCCTGTACTTGCATTATCAAGTAAACCCATTTACTTACAGGGCTTTTTACCCTTACCTTTCTTTTTCATGTCTTTCATACCCTCACACTTCCCAGCGTTTCAGTGCGTCCATTGCCGTTAATTCCGGGACTACGGTTGACCCGTACTCACCAGTTGTTGCGTGTGCCATCAATCGCACAGCAGCCCACTTTACCAGCCACTTGGGCAACCGCCATGCGAACCACATTTGCAGTTTGTCTTTTTTAACTGGCCACCAGTATTTCAGCATATCGCGCTCCTTCCAGATTATGTTAAATTACGCTGAATTTCTTTTTACCTTTTTAGGCTTAGGTGTAAGAATGATTCTTGTTTCAGGCTTACCCTTCTTATCAGGGGCAGCATGTAACGTATCCCGCTTTGATTGTTTTTTCATTGTATATACCTCTTATGTAAATAAAACCCGCAACCGAAGCTGCGGGCCATGAACTGAAACGAGAGGAGGTGCTTTTCAGTTGCATGGAAATCAAGATTAATTGTTCCATGTGAACCCTTAAAGCATTTGCTACGAACCCATAATAGAACCCACAATAGGTGGGTTAAATGCCGTTGGTGGTGAAACTGAGGGTGTACAGGACACCTGAAATACCCATTCAGGGCATAATGCCTTAAATCGTTCTAGGAAGTAGTCATCGTTTTCAAAATCTTTGAAATACGGGGATATCTCATCCCAAGTATTCCATGCCTGGGAACCGGCAATACGCACAAATTTATTGGTAACCGTATCCAGGAACGCAAACCTTTTACCTGTATCCGAACCACGTAAATCAATAAACTTAATCATGTCTGATTACCTCTCTCTTGGAACATTATGTTAAATTACGCCTGTCTCTCCAGACTGTCACGCCCTCACCTTACAGTCCATCCACTTTCAGGACCTTCCTATGGGACTGTCCTCGTTATTGCCGACGTTAGCATAGTTCGCTTCCTCAAAAAGATTACTTCTGGCATTATCGACACTCCTGGTTTTGATTAAAACCAAAATAGTCATTATATGCTTTTAGCTGGCGTTCGTACCATTTGTTAAAAGCAGAAGCATCATTAATGTCATCAATAATATAAACATCATCAGGGTGTATGGGCGCACCCTCCTTCTTTAAGTGACAAAGGCCAAACTTATCGCTCATATCATAGCCTCCAGATCCTGAAACACCCATTCAGGGCATAAGACTTTCAATCGTTTTCTCAAATATGGATCAGAAACATCCTGGGATAACTCATCCCAGGTATCCCATGCATAAACATTGGAAAGACAAATAAACTTATCCGTAACCGTATCCCAGAACGCAAACCGATCTATATCCTGACCACGTAAATCAATAAACTTAATCATGTCTGATTACCTCTCTCTTGCTAATCCCATGACATTTTTTACTGCAAAACCTGGTTCCACTACGCCTTACCCATGATGGTTCGCGCCTATATTCAACATTACAAATCTCGCAATTATGAATTGAATATATATGTTCTTTCATCTTGTTCATTTCTATCCAACCATATAACTCAGGAAGCGGGATACATTTGATTGATCTACATTCTTTACTACACGTTACATGACGGAACCAGCCATGCGGGGTAGTAAAAAAAACCTTATTACAGATAATACAGGTTTTTTTAATCTTAATCCTCCGCGCTTCATTATGACATGCACGCGAACAATAGTGATGGTTACACCTTTTCGCCCACGCAGCAGGCTTATCAAATAACAAGCCGCAACACTCACATTCAAACCTGGACAAATTACTTGCCCTGATAAGTGGTGTTTTCTTTGAAAAATGGTAACACACCACACCAACCATAGGTACTGTGTCCCTGTATGATCTCTCAAACCCGAATGCCAGTCCTTTATGCCTTCTCATATCTCTAACCGCTTCTTACGCGCCCATTCCCTCCGGTACTTATTACGCTTTTCCATGTCCTTGTAAGCCCCGTGCCTTGACCCCTGCACCGGTATAACTATTGGTGGGGGTGAAATAACAGGCTCAGCATCCCAGGTCTTAACCTGAACAAACCCTGGCTTCCCGCCGCATAACCCATAGTGCCTGTCACCACATAGTCTACATTCAGGCTTTTCCATATCTACATGGTAGACCATTGGTAGTACACATGCAATGGTAGTACATGGGTAGTACACGATTTTCTACGCAAAAAATTTTAAGGGTAAAGCAACCTGAAAAATGAAAGGGGAGGGCGTGGGGGGTTCTATACTACAGTCCACGAACTTCCACACTTTTGCCCACCCGGGGGTCTGTCCTGCCAGTAAGCATTCTTTTTACGAACTATATAGATGCAGTCTTACTCTGCTTGATAGTAAGCACTAACATGATACAATGATGCAATGCACCATCATACTCACACATTCGGGTTGGTGTGCACTAACGCTGCACTGCATAAACCATTTAACATAATGTACCATATGTGCAGTAGGCTATTGATATCGTTAACAATCGGGGTTAGTGGATACTAACATAGACCGGATTCGATTGTATCCAAATAGGAAACAATAGAGTCGTTAATTGGGGTATTGTGATGTTATTGGAACATATTAAAGTGTTTGGAGGAAGAAGGCAGTACTTCCCCAAGCAGTGCTCTTATGTACTAACCCTTGTACTAACCCTTTGATATCTAACATAACATAGACAATAGGTAATACCTATCTGCCTTGGCAATTGACATGACACTTACCTATCTACTGTAGGTAGACAGCTAAATAGCCATGTATCTATGTTACACAAGGATTAATATCATGATTATCCCGGTTATCGGATGGACACCACCTGATTATACGCTCCCTATCCAGCGCGGCTTGTCTCTTCCATACCGCGACAATAGGGAGACGCTGTACCGGAATTAACCGGCTGTCTGCCTGGTACTGATCTATTGTTAACTCGCTCATTGCTATCTCCTGTTTAAGTATCGCGGATTCGTCAGGCTGGCTCCGCGGGGCCTTTGCAGGTTATCTGCCACTGGCAGAGAACGCTTATTTAACATAATCCTGGTATTTTGTTTACAATTGACCGCGTAAAATGCCCAAAATTGAATTCTTTCCGTCGGGCCCTTATCCCGCTATTGCCTAGATTTACCGTCAGTACTGCGATTATGGGTAATTGTAACATCATTTTGTAAAATATCAATACATTGTCTGTACATTGTCGCACACGATAGTTGTGTAGTCGGCTTGACACTAGTATCAGATGATACTATTATTATAGATACACACACAGCCCGATAACGGGCACCGGCCAAGCGGTACTTGGTGGCAAACCATAGTCCGCAAGGACGGAGGGAAGCATGAACTCAAAAGAATTAAAACAAGCACTTTGGTACCTGGTGGACGAGAACCACCAGATAGACTCTGATAAGAGACAGGCGGTAGCCAATTCGGCTACAGCCATTTACCTACACAACCGGGACCTAGTACAGGTCCTGCCTGCGTTCTTTTTCGGGGCGACCAACCCCGAAAGCCTGGACGGTTATGTTATTACCGTCCGCTGGTCAGTCTCGGCTGGCCAGAGAGCAGTCCAGAAGGCCAAGGATGGACTGGGGTACTAGAGCTTTCCCATAAGCTCTCCCGCGTCCGGCGGGTAATCCGGACAGGCAAAGCACAGCCCCAACCGGGGCCAGGAGAATGAGATGATTATTACACGCACACAAGCAAGCAAGCTGTTGCAAGGGCATGTTGACCGTGATACCGGATCGCGTATCAGTGATCTATCTGTCACAGGTACCGTCACGCATGACGATACGGTATACGTCGTTGCGGATGACCTGCTTAATCAGCGCACAGTACATTTTGTACCAGCGACAGACCGATTTACAGCGCCATTTGACTCAGTCTGGATCGAGTTGCCGCTTGGTCTATTTTAGTCCCCATTCCCTGCCCTGGACAGAGGGCAGACAAATGAGGATTAACAACACGCGGCCATAGACCGCAAGGGGTAATAAGATGGATCAATTTACAATGTGTCCTGAATGCAAACGTATTTATGAATTTAGTTTTTACGACGGCAAACATACTGAAACAAGTAAATCCGCATCGAAAAATGCAAACAAACCGGCATGTGATTATTGCCAATCACCAAAACAGAAGGCGGCATAGCCGCAAGGGGTAATGATATGAACATGACTGAAAAATTAGAAAAGCTCGAAGCTCACAAGTTGTATTCAGGAAGCGATGTATTCGCTACTGACGACACGATCATTGACTTTATCAATCCCGAAACCGGGAAAACCTGTATTTGTGGCGAAACATTTGAACAGGTTCAGGCCTGTTATCCTGATGCAAAACGCACCACTCTTGAGGCATTTTCAACAGGCAAAGGCGCGGAACAGGACAAGCCCGTGATCTGGATTGAGACAACGGCTGATCGTTACTCTGAAATGCTGGGTGTTTTACCGCCTGCTTTTATGGGTAATTTTGGTTTCCTTGTTGGTGAACCATGGGACCATCACGCCGTCAGCGGCGAACCTCGTTACTCTGCATTTAGGTATATTTCAGGAAAATATATCGAGTCCGACAGACCAATGACGATCAGGGAGTTCAAAGCTTTATGATCCGCCAGGACTACAAATTCCCGCCAGCCCGATTTAATCGGGCGCGTGACTGGGTTACGGGCCTGCTGATATTAGCAGGTCTGGACCTGATATTAATAGCGTGCCTGCTGGCACGTTTACCACAATAGGAGGGTAATAAAATGATCATACACATAGTGCGCAGCATTCAAAATCACAATTACTGGAAAGTATGGGTGTCCGGGGACGTGGGTTATCCCGGATATCTGCGTCAGGGTCATGCCTGGCGCACTCGTAACGGCGCAATCAAGGCGGCACGGCGATATGCCCCAGATTGCACCGCTTTTTCAGTCGATGAATAACAGCCTGATAAAGGAGGATATATGAACCACTTAACCGACTTAGCAAAACCGATTTATAAAAAGCTACCACAAACCATGAAGGCGGCAATCGCCTCCGGTTTGATTCCCATTGAAGCGGATCGGGAACTGAAATTACTTGCCGAAAATTTCGGGATCAAATTCACGCCGAAGGATTCAGCACTTGCCTTCATGGATTGCTGCAATCTGTACGGTCCTAAAATGCGCGTATAACAGCCTGATAACTGGCAGGGGGTAATTTATGTACACCATCTATAATTATCATCATGATGATGATGATTTAACCCAAGTTGGAGGAGGACAAACCCGCTTTCAAGTATTGCGTGACTTGGAAAGGCTTGAATTGTTCAATTCAAATTTTGAATCTTGTGATTTTCCACTCCCCCCGCTTCCAAGATTCGGAAGAGAACTGCATATCTGCCGGCCATTATGTGATCCACGAGGATCAATCCTTATCAAAAACGTATAAAGCTTAACCAGCAAGGAGGAAATAGAAAGGGTAGGGGCGAAATGCCTCTACCCTTGTTTATTCAATCCTCAGTCTTAATGGTGACTGAGGCGATACCACGATCCAGAGCCTTAAGCAGAGGATCTGCGGATAGCATCCGCAGTATGGGGAATCGTAGCATCGATTTATTAATTCTGCAACTGGTTTTTGACGTGCTTGAGTCCGTCGTTATCCCAGTAATTGATTGCATTAGATAGCACCTTGTATCGGGATTGCCATTGCCGCCACTGGTAATAAGTCAGGCCTGTGATCTCGCACCGCTCCCGATTATTCAGTGTGTGTGTACCGCCGCCGGTACATCTGGGGCAGATGATAGCATATCCCTCACGACGCATGACCCGTTTTTTGCCTGAGCACCTTCTGCATGGCAGGGGATAAATATTTTCGAGCACTGCCAGCCTCGACATTTTGCGCAGCAATTCTTTCCCGGCTGGTGGCTTCGGCCATCCGAATTCGACAGATACATCCACCGCATAATTCCATAGGTGATACATGATTTCGCTTTCTAGTCCCTGGTACTGACACCAGCGAGCCATGAGCACCAGTTGTGATGCACGGGGGAGCCCTGCCATGGCCCCGGCTATATCGGCAGGGGAGATCCCGCCATAACCGGGAGGTAAACCGGTAAAATCCTGAGACTTTGCGTTCAGGCGGCCCAATAGTTCAGCCGAGTCCATTATCGATTATTCCCAGTGCAATCTTAAATTCTGCGTCTGACATAGGCGATATATCCTCTGGAAGGTCGGTTTTTGCCGTGTAGTAGGGGTATCCTGCGCTTTTCAGGTCTACCCCTGCCCTATGTGCCCACCTACGCACAGCATGGGCATAAAATCTTTTATTTTGGGCTACTCTGGCATTTTGTATCCGCAGGGCTTGTTTGGCTGATTTAATCAAGGCTCATTATCCTCACATCAAGATACCCGCCCGCAACTCGTTCAAGTCTGGTCACGGCAAACCCCGTGATCTGATAATCGTCTTTGTACAGTCCTGCATGTTGCAGCGCATCAAAAACCGCCTTGATAATATTATCCGCATCCCGCTTTCGTCTGTCCGGCGGATACATATAAACATCAATTTTAATATTACCAGTAATCGGTTTATACGGATCAAACCCGTCAATCAGTAAAATATTCCTGACATCCTTTCGATATTTCTGCCCCTTCTCGCCTATCCATGCCCTGCCTCGGCCATGCTTCCAGTAATGGTTTACCGATGGGGGATAGGGTAATTTCAAACGGATCTCAATCATGTCCCGGCACTCCCCTGCGCTGTGTTGGGCTAGTCACATAACCTCACTTGCTGTTGACGTTGTGCATGTGCAGTGCCTTTATTTTCTGCATAAAATACGTCTGATTGCGATGTTGAGTTTTTAATAAATTCTAAAGCAGCATTATAAAAATTCTTTTTTATCTCAAACCCGTATGCTTTCCTGTTCATTTGCATCGCAGCGACCAATGTTGATCCTGAGCCAGCAACGGGATCAATAACAACATCCCCTTCATCTGTGAATATGCTTATTAATTGGCGTAATAGATGAATTGATTTCTGTGTCGGGTGTATCTTCGTGGACGTGTTGTCTCTTTCAACATCGAACACGTTAAACACCATTTTTCCGTGATTATTGAATTTCGGTAATTTATCACGGTAGAGAACAAGCCCATATTCAGCATTGCCCACAATCCTCATATTTGCTTTTAGCACCTGTGCAGAGAAATTTTTCCTAAAGACCAGATTAATATAATTCATGATCCCGTGTTCTCTGGCTAATTCTATCAGCTTGAATTGCTGTTCAAACTCACAGAATACGATCATACACGGGGCTTTCCCTGCTTCTTTTGGTTCCTTGATCAGCATCTTGCTGCAAAAGTGCATGAACTCTGCCGGTCTAAAATCCTTGTCTGTATCGAAAAACTCAGTGCCGGCCAATTCACTTTCACCATTATTATTATCGCCGCCAATATACCATGAAGGATTCGAAGCATAAGCCGATGTCGATAGATTATAAGGAATATCTGCCATCACTAATTGTGCTTTTGGCAGGTTATATCTTTTATAATTCTGAAAGTGGTCGTTATAAAGTTGCGCGGTCATATCCGCCCCTTAAGTTTTAGCTCAAACCCTACAATCTCTCTGTTTTCTAGTCCTAACTGAAATATAAGTCTATAGAACGTGCTATACATTGTTTGTTTATTTGTTTTGTTTTTATCTGCCCACTCAGCTATAGTTAACTTCTCCCCATCTATAATTACAAACATACTGTTTAGTTTGTTGTTTTGCTGTTTCCTTATGCTTACCCACCTACAATTTTTGGGACAATAATTTCCGTTCGGATCAATCCTATCGATTGTCCCTGATTCACTGTAGCTGTTCTCGTTCGCCCACTTCTTAAATTCCAAATAGTCTTGCTCCCACTCCTCGCATATGGATACGCCCTTACCTCCGTAATATTGATATGCGGGATTATTTTTATTTCTACATCTTTGTTTAATGCCTTTATATATTTGATAAAGGCGTGTTCCTGAGTCTCCATGCGTTCTCGCTAAACTACCCATCTTATCTGCCCTTACGCAACCGCAACTCTTACTTTTCCCAGCAATAAGATTATAGGTCAACACCCCTGATTTTTTCTTACCACAATCACATTGACAAAACCATGCTGTGTTCTTGCCGTTATTTTTCGCTTCAGCCAAAACAACCAACTTACCAAACCTATCCCCAACCAAGTTTCTTTTTTTCATCCCCAGCACTCCAATATCAGAATAGTGTGCTGTAAATTATACCATACATTTATAGATGTATAGTATTCCCCTATGTTGTAGGGGATATCTGCGATGATCAGTTGCGCGCGCGGAATTTGATAAACCTTGAAATTTTGAAAATGGTCGTTTATCAACTGTGTTGGGCTAGTCATGTTTCATCAATTCTGCCAATGATATATATTCAGGTTCGGATTTATTCCACCATTCCTGTACTGGTGGTTCTCCCCATTCCCAGAGGATTTCACATTTCGTACCACAGGCAAACTTAACCATCAAAAATTCATGCCTGGCACTATACCGATTACAGTAATGGATCACCGATGGTGGATACGGTTTCATATCATTATTTCAGGATGACCATCCTTTACCTCATAACCATTTTCTCTCAATATTCCAGACGCTTCTGATGTTGTACAGATGCAGGATTGCCGAAATGAATCTGATAATTGCTTCGCACGATTTATCAAGTCGCGTGCAGATGCAGGCTCATTATCCAGTAAATATATCTTCTCGTTCATGTTTTTCTCCTCTAAATATCACAATTTCAAACGGATCTCAATCATGCCCCGGTACTCCACGTGAATAAATAACGGAAGTATGTACTTAGCGAAAGGGCAGAATAAAATTTTTAAGCCCTGATTGGTTCCTTATACATCAACCGCTTCCCTTCACTGGACTTACCGGAGAAATAAGATGTCTGACCATATTGATAAAACAATCGCTTCTCTCCAAGAGAAGATTAAGGGGCTTGACGAAGAAATCGTTAAGGTAAAAAAAACGATCAATCAATTGCTTGATCTGGAAGGAAGGCCCTTGGTTGGATTGAATCTCTAGCCGGAGAAATTCCAACCAGGGGCCGTGGTAGGTCTGCTACGCTGGCATGCCGAAATCGGTAGACGGGCAGGACTTGGATTTCTGTGGTTCCGACCGTGGGGGTTCGAATCCCCCTGCCAGCACCATACATATTAGCAAAGAATTTGATAAAAGTCAAGATAATTCCATTTTCTTCGATACTATTGTATCCAAGTTTGATCAAGATCAAGGAATATTGCATGGATTGGCACATAAGCAAACTAAAAATCAAAACTGCATGTGTCCTGCATGTTTAACACGCCGCTCAACAGTTTAAGTTTTTAGGAATATTTCGTTAGGTACATACTTCCGATAAATAATCAGCACCCCTTCCCTAACCGCTCGTTCTACCGTGCGGCAGATATAATAATATTGCTCATCCAGCAATTCAGGATCAGAATGAAATTCTGAATGATGAGGTATGCACAATGGCATGGTCAAAATATCCGATGCCTTGAGTGCTGCTCCGCTAAAATGACCAACACCTTTTACGTGATGAGCTACGGACGACGGAATGCCACAAATACAGCATGGCAATGTTCTGATCCATGCCAGATATTTTTTAGATCGCCATGCGGGGGATTTTTGCAGGGTCATAGCCTATAATTCTTCTTTTAAATTGGAAAAATTTGTAAGGCATTCTGAATATACCGCTTCTGTCCTTACAGCGGCTATTGTATGCAAAATATATATATCACGCTTATCCCCTCCCCCGCTTTCTATTTTTGCCAATCTCCGCGCCTCAGAAAATGCCTCATTTCGGTTGTAATGTTTTTTTGTCGGACTACATTTTTTCGGGTTCCATACCATCCAAAATTCTTTTAGTGTTTCTTCCATATCTACCTCGCATATTCCGGTATCGGAACGGTTAGTTGATAATTCTCGTTTGTGTAATGCTCCAGCACAGTATCCAAGTACCGCGACATCTGAGCCGTATTCATCAGGCTGGTTACAGGGATATATTTCATGGCCCTGATCTTAGATTCATAACTATTCAATCCTTGAAGTACAGAATTATAGAACACCCTGAAATCTTCATCATCATGCACCAGTATAGGAATGCCGAAAGTCAGCTTGCAATACTCGTGTGCTTCTTGCGGGGTCAGATAACCTTGATCAGATATTTCCCGATACCACTTGAAAGCAAGTTCATTTTGATCCAGCGATCGGTTGCGCTTATGCTTTTTGAATGTAACTGATATCGGAAATTTCGGATCAACCTCCATGAAACGCATCCATTCACAGATAGAATCTCGCATGGACTCAGAGTAGATCACGATTTCTTTATTCAGCTTCATTCCCACCTCAGCGGAGATTGGCATGGATAAATCATATGTTTCACCCTCTGATCGTATAGATATTCCCACCATCGAATACGGCCACAGCTTGTGCATCTGGCATAAACCGCAACCACAACGTGGTCTTTGATAACATCATGATCTTTTGTAACACCTCCGCAGTTACATTGCATCACCAGCCACCCACTCCTGTTTGCCATATCTTACACGGTTGCGCTTTCATGCCGGGGAACATCAGCGAGTCGTCCATGACGTACATCAGCACGGGCTTGCGCTTGCCTTTTGCCTTTTCCTTCACGTTGTGGAAATATGCCTGGCACAACTTACACGTCTTGTTGCGTGTTTTGATCCCCATTATTTTTTTGTGCCCAAACATGCGTTCACCATATTCTTTGCGGCAACGTGGACAGGTTATTAATTTCATACCACTTTCCTCCCGGCCAATAGTTCGGATTCGTTGTATTCTGGTTCTGCCTGCGCTTTTGTTTTTTCATAAGGGAGTTTCAAGAAACTCCTTAATGCGAACTTTCGCGTCATGGCAATCAAGTCCTTAACATCCTCCCGGCTTTTAGGAACAAACTTAAATTCTGGATGTTCTTCTTGAAATTGCTTTACGCTTCCCTCACACCACGAATGTTCAACCTCCCGCACGTAATGATCAGCACAGCGCGTTACCCAGAACTCAAATTTGCAACCCTCCTTCTCGATGTATCCTTTTTCCTTAGAGTGGAAAAGAAACGTCCCTCCGTTGCTCTGGAATTTATTACCGTCCTTAGTGCCAACAACAAACACGATATCAGTATCTTCATCACATCCTGTCACCATACATTTTTCCGGCCAGTGCGGAATACCTGAGAATCCAGTGCTTCGTTTCTTTTTTCCACCACAGGGACATTCACCATCAACCAAATATCCACCACAAATTTGACAGGTTTTCACGATTTGTTCTCCCGGCTAGTCCATCCTCTGATCGCTGCCTTCCAATCTTTCATTTGATGATGCTTTCCAACCTTCCAACCTACGGTCTCATAATGATTATAAAAAGTGGCTGGATTTATGCTTGATTCGATATCTTCACAATACTGGTTAATCTCTTTTAACGATGGTTTTTCAAAACGCTTATTAACTTTCTTTTTGGGGAGAGAGCCCTCTGTCTCTGTCTCTGTCTCTGTCTCTGTCTCTGTCTCTGGATCATCAAGTTGATATCGTTCTGATATCACGTTGATATCATCTTGTATCAGGAAATTAGCAAGTTCTTGAATTGATTTCATTAATTTATCCTTTGTCACCCTGAGACGGAAAGATATATCATCAATTTGAGGTAAATTCCCTTTCAGCTTCGGATCTTCAGAAGCGAGTAACCAGAGGCCAATTAATATGCGAAAGGAACAATCTGATATCAAGTTGATATCAAGCTGATCCAGGATGTCTCGGTGTAATTTTATCCACGGAGGGCGACGGTCATGGAAGTGTTGAAATTTTAACCAATTCTTAATTCGCATGTATAACCTCTAACTAGGTAAAGATGATTACTGACGGTATCCAATGAGTTAGCATCGGAAACCTGGCGGTTTGTCCCGTCAGTAATCAAAGTTTAATCCTTTCCATCAGGGAATACAACATCCGGTGAGTTCTGAACCGGTATAGCCAATGCCTTCTGCAAATCTGCCCATGCCGGGATCGGGATTTCCACAGAATTATAAAATTCAATGCCGTCAATAACCCTGGCAGCATCTTCAATGGCATGCAGGCGCAGGTATTCTTCTTTGGTGATGGAGATCATCTTTAGTATTTACCTTTACTCATCTTTTAGTTTCATCATAACAAACTCATTCCAATTACCATTCCATGCAATTCTAATAGTTGCCGTTACTGTTGGTGTATTATCACCAGTAGCCGCAATTTCAAAATCATACACCCCCGTATCATTAAAAAAATTCATATTGTTAATGATATGAGGCACTTGAATCGCAGGTGAAAAATTAAGTGCGCTATCTTCGCTTCTTGTAAATACGATATCAAAATGCGCCGGCAATTTTGGCGAAATCGTCACACTCCTATAATGATCGCTTGCTGTAACTAAGGGGATTCTATTTGATATGGGTGCTCTTACCTCTACAGCGCAAGCGGGCACATTAAGTAACCCCCCCACGTGATCTGCTTGAAATATATGCTTTGTTAATGAAATTAAGTACGAACTACAGTTAGTTATTTGAACACCACTGATATTTTCAATAATAATATGTACAAAATTTGTATAAATGTAATCATTCAAATTATCGGTTGGTAGTGGTGGGCCTATTTGAGCGTTGCTGATTATTGGTTCAATTATCTTTAATTTTGGTTCTAACTCTGTTTCTAGCTCCCGCAATCGCATAATGAAGAAAATAACGAGCAATATCAGAAACGCCCCAATAACGGATATAAGTGGATGCAATTCAGGTAAATAAATCACCCCCTTGCCCTCCAGCCACATCCTATGTTCTTGCAGCCAATAACTTTACAATCTGGCCAATCTTCGTAATATCAATCATCAACAGTCTCCCCGTATACAGAACTTATAATACAACGCATGGCAGCGATGAGGTATGTTTCACCGTATCCTGAAAATGAGTGATCTGTTGTCCATGCCCGCCATATTGTTCGCTCGACATTAACCCCTAG
>ERZ1292632.690-Hain-H43-01um-R2-690-length-37575-cov-9_pt1 | contig 37575 bp, 74 predicted proteins | sample MGYA00564407_ERZ1292632 | MGnify/ENA primary metagenome ERZ1292632 (study PRJEB36523, sample SAMEA6512637) | groundwater metagenome | collected 2019-01-08 | study: AquaDiva: Metagenomics assemblies of 32 groundwater samples | reverse complement strand
CTCAGAAAACGAGAACCAGAGACTTAGAACTTTGGTTGAAGCACTTGTATCTAAGAGTGAGAGTCTGATGCAAAGAGCAAGGGCTATGGATATAAAACTTCTTGGTAAGACACCAGAAGTTGAGTTGGGAGAGATAACAAGATTAGAAGTTGTTATCCAAAACGCAAAGACTGAATTAAAAGGAGGTCAGGACTAAAATGGGAACAACAGAAGTAGAAATGAAAGACCTACCTTATACCGTTGTTGGGCATACGGGAATACCTCATCCAGTGTTAAGCATTTTGCTTACTGGGAAGGGAATCAAAGAAATTGCCAAGAGAATTGAAGACGAAGACATGGTGCGAATCACCGAATGGAGTGATTTCAGCAACAAAGGACAAGAAAGAAAACACTATGGGGAGATTAGTGTAGTTAAAGCAAAATAAATCATATTCAACTCGTCATAGGGTTGCAGGGAGTTTAGGTGAAGAAATTGGTGGAGTAGGGTCAAACCGAAATGCTGAGAGTAACATCCATTCTTCCTGTCCTAATAATCAAATAACACCTTCCCACACCCTAAAGGGTGGGGGTATTCAATAAACAAACATGGAAACAAAAAAGAAATTTTGGAAAGAATGGCAAAATACATTAGATAAAGATGTTTGGAAAATCTTAATAGGGTCTCCTGTAATACTATTGATAATCTTGATATTTTTGTCTAATACTTCTTTTGCTACATTTGGACAATATAATTCTGATGGTTCTGCTCGTAGTTTGACTTATCTTCCTACAGAAGTTATTGCCATTCCTCTTTTATTAATTACTATGTTTCTTTCTTCTTTATTATTAACTAAAATAAATTTGAAGAACATTTCTCCTCCCAAGCCTGAAGGCATGGGTATCCAAAATGCAGGATTTATATGACACAGGGAAAATTCTCTAAAGAGGAATGTAAAGCGACCCAAGAAGCGGTTGAAGATATTATGAAAAATGCAATTCCAAAGGGTAAGAGCCTGGACTATATTGGACACTTCAACGACATCTTTTTGTTTTTGGGTGCGTGTATGCAAGTAGCACCGAATGAGGTAGAACAATGAAATCCCTATTAAAACCAGGAATAGTATGTGATTGTGGTTTCAGAGTCACAGGGAATTCAATGGCTCATGCTGAGGCAAATCTAAAGAATCATAAAAAATCTAAATTACATAAAAAATTAATGGGGAGCAAGAATGGAGAATAAAATGAAAAAATTTGTATTAAGTTATCAAAAGAAAGACTTCAGTTTTGGAGAGATAATTCTTGAAGCTGATACAAGGCGAGAAGTAGTTAAGAAATTTGAATCCATGAAATCTGAAGACAAGCCACAAGACATGATGAATCCTTGCTCAGAAACAAAATACTTAATGGATATGACTAAGGAAATGAAAAAAGTTACAGAAAAAGAATTTTTATCACAAATTTTAGGTTCTTTGTATGGACAAAGCCAAGTTACTTTTGATAATAGGTCAGTAATTTTTGAAGATAAATTAGAAAAGTTTAATGAGATTACAAAGAAAATTGAAGAGAGGATGGGGGATTTAAAATGACTGACTATATAGACAAACTGCTTAATAATATTGCAGAGGACATGAAAAAAAATAAAATTGAGGCTCAAAAAATCCTGGATGATTTAAACGAAGAGGGTGAGAAGAATGGGTGGATAAAACTCTGGGAGAGATTAACATGACAAAGAGTAACTAAGGTTAAGAGAGGTGAAAAATGGATAAGTGTAAAATAATAAAAAACATAACGAAAGTGGAATTTGAGATTAAGAAAGATGGATTTTGGAAAGGGTCTAAAGTCTGCTTTAAAGAAAAACCAAAACGGAAAGAGAGAGAAGAAATAAATATTAAAATGAGAAACTGTAATTTAAGAACAATCTGGGGAGAAAACTCTTGTTTGTTGCTAAGGAGTAATCAAAAATGACTGAACTATGTCCTTACTGTGGAACTCCATGTAAAAAAGTTGGAGAAGTCTACCTTTGCCCAAATCATGGAAGGGTCTTGATAGATGTTGACAAAGAAGAAAAGAAGGAGGGTTCAAGTTACATAGGATGAACGAAGATTGTGAAAAGTGTGAAGTAAAGAAAAGTATGTTCAAACTTAAATGGACTCCTGATGGTTCTATGATGTTATGTTCGAATTGTGGAAACAAAAGATTAGAAAATAAACAGCCAGGGCAAAAAGAACTTACTGAATCAGAGGAAATTGAAGAGGAGGAAGATGAATGAAAACAATAAAAGATAAATGTAAGAAATGTGGAAAAAGGTACAAAGTATTAGTCAATAACATTTGTGCAAATTGTAACCCTGATGGATGGGCAAAACATTGGAGGAAGGAATACTCACCTAAAAATCAAACATGACAAAAAAATTTAAAAGATTTCGATATAGAAAAGTCAGTCCAGAAATGAAAGAAGAGATGAAACTTATGAGAAAACAGGGGATGAGCTATCAAGAAATTGGTCAGGTTTGTGGTGTCTCTAAGGATATTGTTAGGTATCATTTAATCAAAAAGGTTAGACTGAGTCATAAAATAATAGCGAGAAGATGGCAAGAGAAAAACATGAACAAGATAAAAATTAGAAAAAGGAATAAAAAATATCAAGAGTACAATAATCAATACATTAAAGACAGATACCATTCAGACCCTGAGTTTAGAAAAAAGTTTATTCAAATAGTAAAAAAGAGCCAAAAGAAGAGTAAAAGAATACGAACTAAGAAAGGATTGTGTTTGAAATGTGGTAAAAAGAAAGATAAAAGATTTGTGAAATGTGGTAAATGTAGGAAAAAATTAAGATTAAGAGAGGTGGAAAAATGCCAGAAAAAATAATGGAAGAAGAAATAAACCCTGGAATACAGTTAAGAAACATTGTTATTTCTATAGTGCTTATCTTGTTCCTCTTTTTCTTAGCTTACCACTTCCTAATAGCAAGACCAGATTACACAAAAGACTCAAGATATGTTGAAAATGTAACAACCCTACAAGAGTGCAAATTCAAGTATTGGGTTGATTGCGGTCTTAAACCAGATGACAAAATGTGTTGGCAGTTAAAAGGGAATGTAGACGAAAATTATACTGTGTGTCAATTAATCAAAGAGAAAGAGAAAGATTGTTGGCAAGAAAGTCTATTAAACTGTATGATAAATTTTGGAGTGTAAAAAATGCCTGAACCATATTGGGATAGAAGAAGAAGGGAAAGGGAGGAAAAGAAAACAATGCACCAAACGTATGGAGAACCAAATGACAAATTTGGAAAACATGAAGTTTGTGTAAAGTGTGGGTTGTGTAAGACTTGTAGGGATTGCAAATGTAAGGTGAAGAAAAAATGATAACTAAAGAAGAATTAGCTGAATGGTTGCACGACCAGTATGAGGAAATTGCAAAAGAGAAAGGCTGGCAGACACAGGAATCGACAAAAACAAAATTTGAGAATTTGCCTGAAGAAAATAAAAAAACTATGATTGAACTTGCTCAAAGAATAATTAATCGATTTAAAATAAATATTTTTTCGAGGTTCTGGAAATGAGTAAAACAGTCTACACACAGGATATTGTAACAGAATCACGAACAGAGGCAAAAATTGATTTGTCGCTTTTCAGAAAACATGGAAATTCCAAAACCTTTCCAGGTTATTGCATTCAAAAAATGAAAGAAGCTAGAGAAAAAAACAATCCTGAGATAGTTCAATTAATCCAACATTTTTACCAGAAGTATGTGGAGTTCGAAAAAGAAAAATCAAGACCTTTAATAGAAATTGAAATTGTCGAAGGCTGGAAAGGTGTTGATAGAATAGAAGTAATAAAGGGTTTTGAAAATGATTTTGTGATAAAGTCGCATACAAAAGACAAAGAAACAAACGAGGTAACTACCCAAACCCATCAAATCCCCCATGAGAAGGTCAACACCCTCTTTTTTTGGATAAAACAATGGCAATTAGGAGACAAACACAAATGTTATGAATTCGCCACCTATCTTGGTTACTCTGATTGGAAAGAACTTTGGAAAGAGAGAAAGGATTATTTTGAAGCGTATTATTACCCTATAAAAGTCCTTGAGGCTCTTGGGATGATTAAGTATTCTGGTAGGGGTGACATTACTCGTATTAAATAAATTATCCGAAATGCAAATGTTTTATGAAAATTAAATTTACGGGAAGGGAAGTGTTTTTGTCTCTTATTGGAATTTCACTCATTTGCTTGATTTTTGTTGGAAGTTTATTGAATGACTTAGTGGTTTCTCAAAACAGAGACAAAATGCCCGTTCTAACTCAAATTCAGAAGGAAACAGAAACTCATTTTGCATTTCAAAATAATAATCAAATTAATTACCCTTACCTTTCTGACAGATTCAGACTTGGTGGTTATATTTACTCTTTAGGAGACTTTCTGATTTATGGTGCTTTTTGGCTGTTAGTTGGCTTTCTGATAGTTATTTGTGTAGGTTATTGGAATTATAGGAAAAAATCCAAGAAAAGATTCTATCGTAAATAGAGAGATGAGAAATATATACCTATATTTCCTATGGAGAAGGTATGTATAATGTAATATATAATGTGTATGTATTTATAATGTATGTAATGTAAGACTATGTAAGACATTTATATTTTTTATATAGATACTTTTTTTATTCATAACTAAGGTAACCTTAGTGAACAAATCCCTTTGAAAACTACTTCTTTTAATTTTTATTATTCTCTCATCCAAAAATCCTCCTTTTTGAAAAATGTAAGACACTATATTACAATACCTACTTCCACTCCCCGAGTAGGTTCCCCTTTTTATTTCCTGTGGAAAAATAATAATAACCTATATTTCCTGTGGAAAAATAAGAGTAAGACAATGTAAGACATTATGGGAAGAAGGTTAAATTTAAATAGAAGCATACTTTTTCATTTAGGTAGATTTTGGTAAATTGTAGATGGAAGAAAAAAAGATTGTAGATAAATATGAATTATCATTCATAAGCTATTTGGATGATGACAATAAGAAAAAAGACCAATGGGTCATAATTCTGGAAAAAGGCGAATTTGGAGTCAAATTTAAGTTTAAAGATACGGAAGATAATGTATTTCTCCCATGGTATAGAGTTCTAAAAATTAAAGAGAGGGGGGTTGAACATGCCTAAAGATACTTCTGTAACTATAAGGATAGATTCTAAATATCTCTCAAGAATTGATGAGTTAGGATTAGAAAATTCAGGTTTTATAAGAGATGCAGTCAAGGAAAAACTTGAAAGGGAAAGTGAGGGCTTCTTAGACAGGCAAATATTGGAATATAAAAACAAATTAAAGGTTTTAGAGCAGACAAAAAAGAATTTTACCAAATTAAAAACCCCAGAAAAACTAACAGACGAAGAAAAAGAGTTCTTATTAAGTTCAAAAAAAATAATAGACAAGCACCCTGAATATCTCGATGGAAGGATGAAGAATTATTCAAACACATTCAAAAAAGGGAAAGTGACAAAAAACCATTTTATTAAATTAATCAAGGAAGTGGAAGAATGAAGGATAATATGAAGGATAATATATTCTTTTCCTCACTAATCCAGAGCAAGATTCTTAGAAGAAATGATGATGGCACTTTCATATTTGATTTGCATTTGTTTAAAGAAATTTTTCCAAAAGACTATGACTCTTTATTAATTTCTCCATTGGAAACATTCAAGAAGATAAGAAAAGAATTAAAGAGCCTTTTTAATATTAATACCTTCAAAACTATAAACTTCTATGAAATTCACAAAATATCTGAATTAAGGGCAGAAAATCTGTTCACTTTAGTTCAAGTAAGGGGTATGGTGACTAAGACAACAAAGGTTTTAGCATATATTGAAGAAGAAAAATGGGAATGCAACTCTTGTGGGTCTTCAATAATAACAAAAGGAGATAACAAGCCAAATGGATGTAGTTGTGGAAACAAAAAAAGTTTCTTCCAAATTTCCAAGGACCTTAGAAATCTTCAGGAAGTAGAACTTGAAGAATCCCAAGATGAATTAGATGGAAAACAGCCCCAAAAGATAAGGGTAAGGCTTTTTGACGAGTTGACAGACCCCCAACTGTCTGGAATTTTACAACCAGGAAACAAAATATCTATATTAGGGATAGTTGAAGAAAATGAACTAAAAAAGAAAAACGGAGAAACTATTTTTGAGTATAGGGTTCTTGCTATGGATTTGGAGTCCGCCGAAGAAAGATTTTACGAAGATAAATTTTCTGATGAAGATGAAAAGCAGATTTTAGAGATTTCTTCAATAAACCCTTTGGAGAAATTATGCGATTCACTTGCCCCATCCATCTTTGGTCAGGATGAAATAAAAAAAACATTAATTTTACAGATGGTTGGAGGAGTAAAGAAAAAGAGGGGAGATGGTTCACTTTCTAGGGAAAGAATACATCTACTTCTTGTCGGTGACCCAGGGACTGCCAAAACCAGATTAATAAAAAGCACTCAATTAAGAATGCCTAAAAGTTATTATATTTCTGGAGATGAAACTTCCAAAGCAGGATTGTCGGCGGTGGTAATAAGGGATGAATTGCTTAATCAATGGGCTTTGAAGGTCGGAGCTTTGTGCAAGGCAAACAATAGTATTTTATTCATAGACGAAATCGATAAAATGTCTGATGAAGACAGGGAAGCCCTCCATACTCCTATGGAAAGTGGGGAATTAATCATAAACAAGGCAGACATTCACACTTCATTAAAATCAGATTGTTCAATTTGTGCAGTTGCAAATCCTAAGGAAGGACTCTTTGATTTGGGAAGCAACAAAACAATTACAGAACAAATAAATCTTCCTCCCCCCCTCATGTCAAGATTTGATATAATATTTGTAATGACTGATGAAATAAAAAAAGAAACGGACTATTCAATAGCCGAAAAAATATATTCTGAAGATAACAACCCCCAAATTCCTATTGAATTATTCCGAAAATACATATCTTATGCTAAAAAAAAGAAACCAAAATTAAAAAAAGAAGAGATGGATAAAATATCTGAATTTTACCATGAAATAAGAAAAAAATCTGTATCAGTCGGTTCAAAAATGAGGGGTATGCCGATAACTCCCAGGCATCTTGAAGGGTTAATTAGGTTATCCGAAGCTTCCGCCAAGATAAGATTAAGCGAGAATGTTGAGGAAGAAGACATTCTCCTCGCCAAAGAAATTTTTTATAATTCTCTGATAAAATTGGGGCTTGACCCAGAAACAGGGACACTTGACATGGCTAGGCTGGGTTTCGGAAAATCTTTAAACAAAAGGCAAAAGGCACAATTAATTTTAGATACAATAAAAAGCCTCATGGAAAAATTTAATTCAGAGTATGTCTATGAAAAGACTCTTAGGGAAGAGTGCCTGAAGAAGAATATAACACACTTAGAATTTGAAGAAATTTCATTTCAATTAAACAAAGAGGGTGAAATATTGAAAACGACTGAAGGGTGGGCATTACCTAAAAGTATTTAAACTACAAATAACTAACTAACTTATGAAAACCTTAAACATCCCACTTGAAAACAAAGAATATCAGAAATTAAAAAAGAAAAAAGGTAAGATGTCCTGGCATGATTTTATAATACTTTTGGCGAAGGTGGAGAAAGAATGAAACTCTATCGTGGGGTTCCAAAGAAAATTTGTGATTTATATAAAAAGAAAGGAATCCCCAAAAACAGTAATTTTTCTAACAATATGAAATTAGCTAGGCACTGGGGTTCTTGTGTAATAGTTGTAAACAAATCAAAAATATTTGCCCCCTATAAGGAAAATAACAGGACTTACAATCAATTAAATATTTCAGATAGAGACTTTAAAAATACTAAGATAATAAAAAAATTTGGAGTAATAAAATGACAAACGAAATATGTTCAATTTGTGGGCTATTTGAAGAAAATTTAATTCATAACATAGAATTTAATATTAATTATCATAAGTTCGTGCCTATTGAAAAGAACGAAACATTATTAATAATTCGTGATGAAAGAAAATCTCAAAATCAAAGCGAAATATGTGCGAATTGCGGGCATAAAAAGGGAGAACACATTAAAGTAGGTTGTCTTCGTAATTTTGGGAATATTAGTTATAAAAAAGAAGGAAATCTTTTTTGCTCGTGTAAAAAGTTCAAACCTCAAACTCAGCAGACAAAACGAGAGGAAATTGAAAATGTCTAAAAGTAATGAATTGATTTTTAAACCTATCGTTTTTTTAATAAGGGATTTTTCAAGTCTTTATAAATCGTTTTTTCAATTCTCAAAGGGAAATGTGCAAAAAAAGTATTTTAATTTTAATGACTTTATATATGTAGGAGGTTATCAAATATGAAAAGAAAAGTAATTGATATATACAGAGAAGCTTTACAAAGAGCACAAGATTTGAGGGAAAGGGATAATGGATTGGATGATGAAAAAGCTTCTGAGCTTTTTTACTTTTGTGCTGAGTTAGAAAATACAGAAGAGGTTAATCCCTCTTCTTCTCATTCAAAGAACAAAACTGCCAAGAATAATCAAAGTCCCGACAGGAGTAAAAGTGTTAAAGAATATTCAGATGCTCAATATTGGGTTTTAAATGAAAAAAAAGAGGTTGGGAATATGACAAACGATAATTTAAGCGATAAGATTGTTGAAGGATTTTATTGTGAAGGAGATATAGAAACTCATATTTTAGTTGAAGATGTCCGAGAAGCTGTGAAGAAATTGAAAGAAAAGATGGATACTCGTTGGGATAGTATGATAATAGACGAAATCTTTGGCGAGGATTTGATATGACAATTTGTAAATGTAAGAAATGTAAGAAAATAATTATATCAACTGTTCATATTGAAGATAAAAAGAATGCGTTATGTTATAATTGTTGGATTAAACAAAAGAAGCAAAAAGCCGAGAAAGATGGGAAATCGCTCAATCGTTCGCCACTTCGTGTCAAACGAGAGGATGAAAAATGACACACTCCCACATCATAAATGATGGGGTATCTTAAAATAAAAATGGAAACGACAAATTCAGACATACAGCAGAATAGAGATTTAATTTTATCTATTTGGAAAAAGGCAAGTGAGTTTCAAAAGAACAAGATTGAGAAACTATGTAAGAAATACAAGGTAGATAAAAAGATTATTGAAGTTGATGAAGGATGGACTAAGTATAGATTTACAGAAAGTAAAGTTGAGTTTTCAATTCCAAATGGGGATAATTATGAAGATTTTGATTTAACAGGAAATGCTTTAAAGTTTGCTGAAAAACATAACGAGATAATTAATGAGACTCTTTCAATAGTTGATAACGAATTGAAGAAAAAAGGTTTTGAAAGATATGACCAAGATGAAGGTTATGAGACATTTATAAAAGATAATATTGAATACAGCGTTTCTTATTATGCTGATAAGGAGGAACATATCACAATTTTACAAGAAGGAGGTCTCAATTCCTCCTTGGGTATCCGAAATGGGAGAATTATATGAAAACCAACGCCGAAATATTAAAAGAAGTTTTGGATTATTTTGATATTGTAGAACATCAAGCGGAAGTAGTTGAATTTAGAAATACAGGGAGTTTAAAGAGTTGTATAGAGAAAGCAATCACCCTAACCCAAGAAAGTGAACGAAAGGACTTTTTGAAGTTGATTGATGAAATTCCTGATGATGAATTATATGGAATGAATTTTTGGACAATTAAAAGACTTAAGAAGGAATTGAAACAAAAGATTTCCTTTTTAGAAGGTGGAGAAAAATGACTGAAAGTTTAAGAGAAATTGTTTCAAAATTTGATGAAGAACATATAGTTAAACAGATTATTTTGATTGGAATGGACGGCAGGATAAAGAATATAGAATTTAATGTGGAGATGAACGAATGACAACTATAAAGTTATCAACAGCTGAATTAAAGTGGATAGAAAGAACAGCAGATATTGAAAGTGCTATGGCTATGAATAAGTTTTTAGAACTTGTCAAAATAGACATAAGGAATTTAAAAGAAGAGGATGTTAAAATGATTAAATCAATATCAAGTGAGTTGATAGATTGTTATACTTTTTTAAAAGGATTAAGAACGAAATTAGAGTTATGGGATTGTAGGTATGATATAGATAAAGAAATAAGTGTTCAAGAAGGTGAAAGCAAATGATTAAAAAAATAAAAGGCATTAAAATCTGGAGTAATAAAGATTTAGCAAATGCTTATTTAAAAGGACAGCGAAGGACAGCACAAAAGAAAGACGAAAAGATAAGAGAGCTTACAAATAAATTAGCAAACTGTATAACTCTTAAAAGTGCTGAAGAGATTGTCAAGAAGAAAGATGTTGAAATTGCAAACTTAAAGGCTGATTTAAAGGCTGAAGAATTTGGAAATGCTATTAAATTAAGAAAACAAAAGGCTAATTTCTTAAGATTTTTAAAACTTCTTAAAAGAAGCAGTCCTTCTACAAGTAGAGATTTTTTAATTGAAGAGAAAATAAAGGAGTATGATAGAATATCTTAAAGAAAATGGAACAACTAAAAATACTTGAATTGTTTTCAGGAACAGGAAGCTTTAGTAAAGTAGCAGAAGCAAGAGGGCATATAGTTTTTACAATAGATATTTTGCCTAAGTTTAATCCTTCTTTATGTAAGAATGTTTTGGATTTGAAAAAAGAAGATATACCATTTATTCCTGATGTGATATGGGCAAGTCCTCCATGCACAGAATATTCTCATGCTAAAAGAAGAGGTGTTAGAAAGATACAGGAAGCAAACGAGATTGTAAAAAGAACAAAGCAGATTATAGAAGAATTAAATCCTAAGATTTGGTTTATAGAGAATCCACAAACAGGGCTTTTGAAAAAGCAACCTATTCTAAACACAATATTTTCTCAAATAGATTACAAAGATGTTTCCTATTGTAAGTATGGAATGCCTTACAGAAAGCAGACAAGAATATGGACTAATCTTTCAAGATGGCAACCAAGACCAATATGTAATAAAGATTGTAAATTTATGAACGGGAAAAAGCATATAGCGTCTGCTGGTAATGGAAGAAAGAAATATACAGACAAGAATTACAAAAGAGAAGAGAAATATCAAGTGCCTAAGGAATTATGCTTGGAAATTATTAAAGTATGTGAAACTAAACTACAAAAAGGAGGTCTCTCCTTCAAAGATTAAAAAATGAGATTAAATAAAATATTAGATTATAGACTATTATTTGTTAAAATAAAGTGGATAGTTTTACCTTTGTTAACGATTTATGGATTAGGTTTATTTTTTTGGTTAATAAATAAAATATCAAAGCATGGGTATCTTTGAGACGATTATATGACACGAACACCAACAATCTCTTATCTTGAACATCAGTTGAATAATGAACAAATTAGAAATGCAAGAATAAGAGCTTTAGAACAATGCACAGTTGAAAGAGCAGTAGTTAAAGGATTACCTTATATAAGTCATTTGTTAGAAGTTTACAAGTTAAATTTAATAGATGAATTTGAATTAAGCAAGTTAAGGGGAGATTACAAAAAAAATGAACATTATTAATACTATTAAAAGTACTGATTTTTTAAATGAAATAAAGTGGTCAGTATGTGCAGGTGGTTCATTAATGTTATATTTTGGAACTCTTAATGACTTAGTCATCATAACATTATTTGGAGTAATATTATTTTATTTATTTGCATTAATACAATTTATTTTAGATAAAAGAGTGAGTAAAAGTAAGTCTGAATTATCCGATGATAAGATAACAAAATTGTTACAAAATTAATTAAAAAGAGAGGTTAAATTTAAATAAATGAAAAACCTTTGACAAAGATGGACATACCAAGTGTGTTAGACTGGACAGGTGAAAAAGTCTCAAATGTGTCTGCCTTTGCTATACAAAAATTTTCAGAATTAACAAGCAAAACACCAAGCCCAACAATAAGCAAACTGATTAGTGCAGTAATCTTGGTGGGTCTTTTTTATGTTGGAACAAAGATAGCAAATAAAACAGCAAAGTATATCTTGATAATTCTCTCTCTAATCCTTCTAGTTTCCGTAGGATTCTCCCTTTTTGTTTAAAAGCTCTCTGAGATAGTTATATTTAAATATGAGAAATATTTTAAATAATAGATGAAAAGGGGTAAATTACTTTTACTTTTAGTAGGATTTGTTTTTCTAATGGGATTTGTCTCGGCAGTTACTTGCAACCCCCAAACAATTTCTTCTTCTTTTCAACAAGGAACCCCAACCACAATTTTAACATTTTGCTCTAATCCTTCAAATTCTTCAGTTTCAGTATCCAAAACAGGAACAGATTTTACTTTAGATTCAACAAGTCTTTCTTCAAATGCGATAAACAATAGTGTAAGAGTAACTTTTAATGAAAATGCAAGTGTAGGAACCCATTCAGGCTCAATTAATTTTGGTGATGGCTCGACTCCTATTCCCATTCTTTTTTCAATAACCTCTCCTCCAGCAGTAATTCCTACAGGCTGTTCTGTTGATATATTCCCCACCACATTAACTGGGATTAAGATTCAACAGGGAGAAATAAAATCAAGAACAATTCAATTAAATATTCCAAATTGTTATGGTTCTCCTGTTATGATAAGTGGAGTTTCTTTAGCTTCGGATGAACAGCCCATCCAGTTAGGAGAAATTAGCACAGGTACTTTACAACCTGGCGGTTCCGTCAACATACCTTTAGACATCAATGCAGTGGGTGTTAGTACTGGAGCCTATCAAGATACCTTACAGTTTTTGTTGTACAATTCAACAGGGAACAAAATAAACGTTCCAAGTGTTAGCATAGGTGTTCAGGTAACTTCAGGAATTTCCCCAATTGCAAACTTAAGTCTGTCAGACCTTCCAAGTTGTAGTTTAAGTGCTATCCAAATGACTACAAATAATACTTACCAAATGATTTGCTCAAGACCAAATCCGAACATAGACATAAGTGCAATAATAGACTCTTTTTATTTAAAAGGAGTCGGTGTAGATGAGTCTTCAAGCCAGTTTATTTATACTTTCAAACCTATAAACATCGGGAACACTATTTTCAAAGCACAATTCCTTTATAAAAATAATCCAGTGGGGGACATGTTTAATCAGACTATAAGAATAATAAGTTCTGGTGGTTCGTCTGTTTCGGGAACTACCTTTAATTTTAATTTGTACCAAAAAGGAATTCAAAAAAATGTTAGTGTTTTGCATGAGGGAGATTTAATCATACAACTAAAAGACAACCAAACAGGAAATATTATTGATAATTATAAAATATATTCAGGAGGAGTTCAAATAAACAATTCCTTGAGTGTCGTGCCAGGAGTAAACTATCAGTTGACTGCAACAAGCCCAGGATATAATGATAATTCTTTAAATTTTAACATTACTTCTATTCCTAGTGTTATCACAATAAATCCAAATCAGCAAAGTTATTTTTTAGGTCAGACAATAAATATTACTACAGATACAAATGCAACTCTTTACATCGATGGAGTTCAAATAGCTTCCCCTTATTTGTTTACTACATTAGGAGTTCGTACTTTAAAAGCAAGTAAAGAAGGATACACAGACACTACCTTAAATCTTACTGTTAATGCAGTGCCTTCTATTAATGTTATTTCTCCAGAATTTAAAGATTGGGGCAAAGGAAAAGATGTAACAATGAAACTTTCAAATAGTGGAGTTTGGAATGTAACATTTGAATTATTGTCAAATAATGTTTATTCAAGTCCTGTGTCTATCGCTTCTGGAGTAGGAGATAGTGTAAGTTTTAAAACAACAGATATTGGTAGGTATGTCATTTATCTCGATAAAAATATGGTAGGAGGTCCTTATAGACTTGAAAACAAAGGAATTTGGAGTTGGGTCACTGATAATTGGGGATGGCTTCTAGTTGGAGTTGCAGTAATCTTTTTAGGATGGTTCTTGTTTGGAAGAGGCGGTAGTGAAGAGGGTGAAACAACTACGGTGGGGTACTAAAATGCTGGAAAAGATAAAATCTCTCTTTCGAAAAAAAAAACTTAATGTAATTCATCTTAATTCTGAAGATTTTGCTGTAAGTGATAGTGACAGTGAGCAAGTAAGGAAGTTAAAAGAAGTTAACAATGCACTTTCAAATGAAACTAATTATCTGAAAGGCAGGTTATTAAAACAACATGCTCAGGAAAGTGAAAAGAGACAAGGAGAAAAAGATAAGGAAGAAGAAAAGGAAAAAATTCAGGACTTGAATAAGCAGTATAACGAATTGAGAAAAGATTCTGATAAGCCCGTCTCATTGCAGAAGTTTTTTGAATTAATTAAAAAAAGAGAAAAAGACAAGAAACCAATTATATTTACGACTTTTGATGCTAAAGAAATAGTTGGAAATGCTAAAGATATTTTATTTTATCCAGATGGGAACATTGGAGTTTCTGATGGGAAAAAGGTAATCTGGGCTTCCAAAAATCTTGAAGATGTTTTTTATTGGGTTTCTGGATTAAATAATTACATAAAAAAAGGAATTATTCCTTTGTGTGTTGACAAGAATAGAAAATATGTTCCTAACTTAATGGAACAAGAAATTCCAGAATGGGTCAGGCTGAGCAATGATAAATTCAAGGTTAATAGGTTCAATAAAAAGAAAGTTTTTGAGCTAGTGCAAGAGAAAGACGACCAAATACAAGAATTGAGCAAGGAAATTGAGTCCACAGAAGAAACTGTAGTTGAACAACAAAAGGAAATTCACGATAAAGAGAGAGAGACATCCTTACACATGGCAAGAGCTGACAAAGCCAATTCAGAATTAAGCATAGCTTTGGATACAATTGGTGAGATAAACAAAGCCCAGGGAGTGATTGTTAGGGAGAATCTCGCTCTTAATAATCTAAAAGAAGTCTATGAAAATACTGTTGATAGAATGGAAAGGCTTGTAGAAAAATGGTCCTCTAAGGTTGAAAAAGAAGGCGGGTCAAGTACAAGAGACAAAGCATGGGAAGATTTGAAAGAAATTGTAACCTTTGCAAAAAACAATTTAGGAAATCAAGTAATTATGCCTCCAGAGAAAGAAGAACCTAGTTTGGCAGAGTTATATGGTCCACCCCGAAAATAAAATCTTAAAAATTTTAAAGAATTAATAAAAAATGTCAGAAAATAACTCAAAAACTGCCCAAGATGGAACCAATTCCCTAATAAATGGGAATGGTAAAACTAAGGTTAGAAAGGTAATGGAAACGATTTATGGTTTTAGTCGACCAATAAAAGTCCAAGACATCGTAAGAGACACAGGTTTTACTCAAAAACAAGTGCTTAAATCTTTGGAATTTATGTCAAATGTTGGTATGATAACCAAGAGTTATGAAATTCTCGGTGCAGGACATAGAGTCCCCCCAAGAAAATTGTTGAAGGTCAGCCTTTCAGCATCACAATTCAAAAAAGCAGGGAGATTTTTACATGGGAGCTAAGTGGGTTCTCCTTGACAGTATTTGTCCTTTAGAATTAAAAGATTTTATTAGTAAAGCAAAACCGATAGATGATGCCCTTTCTTTTTCTCCTGACCTGAACAAATTAGATGAGTATAAAATGTCTCTTTTAAAAACAAAATCAGATATAGAAATTTTAGTCGGGGAACTTATTTCGTTATTACAAAGTCCAGACTTACAAAAAACTATTGTTGACACTATTTTGTATGACTTTTTAAAAAAAGATTTGTCTGGGTACATGGGAATAATTGATGAAAAACAAGAACAACATTTAGAAAGTCATGATGGAGAAGTTAGGGCGGGGGTTGGTAGAACTATGGCGTTTAGAGGGGTGCTTAGGGTTGCTTTGTATGGGATAATCTATGGCTCTTTGTATGATGCCTCTATTGAATACATAAATTTGCCAGACGAGTTTACTATAAAAGAAAAAAGACCAAAAACAACAACAACACAGACCTTGGGGTCTGTTGAAACTATTCAAGATGAAGTCGAAATAGAAAGAACAGAAATAAAAGGAAAAAATACCTTTTTAAGAATATTGTTTCATGTCCTATCTATAAAATTAAGTGTTTTAGGCGGAATGGAAAGAAGGAAGTCCTCGATTAAGAGATATTCTCCTCCAACATGGAAAACCAGTTATACTGATTCAGGAAAAACAAAACTAGCCGAATCATACAAGAAAGAAACTGGAGAAGATTTAACTCAAGAGATTCTAAAAGAAGAAGACTTGTTTGCAGAAGATTCAGGAGGAGGAGATGATGCTCAAGGAAGCGATTAATAAATTATCATTTGGGATATTCTTCAAGCCAGAAGAAGATAAGTACCCTCCAGAATTTGCCTTGGTAGTTTACAATAAAAATGCTGTAAATAACGGAGTTGAAGACAACCCAAACAAGTTAATCATAAGGTATAAATACAATGAGAAGATAGAAAGATTAGTGCCTTGCAGAGTTTATGGCTACTCTGATTCCCTGTTCCATGCGTTGAAATACAAATTGAAAATCCCAATTTTCGACCAAACCACGAAAGAAATCAAGTTCCCAATATACTCAGAAATTAAACTAGATGAAATAAGATACATAAAGTAACATATTCCCGCACCCTAAAGGGTGGAGTATCTAAGGAGAAAACAAAATGCGAATAGAATACGAAACACAAGATTACATTCAAGGTTGTATAAAAACCTGCGAAGGAAGGAAACATTTACAGCAAGTAGCATTTTCCACATTCCATAATTGTTTAACTCAAGTTTGCTTTACTTGTAATGTTTGCAGAACTTCACTTCCAGAATTAGAACAAGTAAAGATGAAGAAAAACCAATCACTTAAATCATTTAATAAACCAGAGGAAGTTGTCTCAATTCCTCCCACATTGGGTATCCTTGAGACGATTATATGAAAAAACAAAAAGAAAACAACTTAAAAATAAGCATTGAAATTTCAGATAAAACTGGAAGAACACTTATTAATAGAAGTGATTTTAATTCTGCAATTGTGGATTTGATAAATGAAAGAGAGACGTATAATTACTGGAGTAGGAGAAAAATGGAAAAATTATTAAATAAAAGATTAAGGAGGATAAAAAATGGTCAATAAGCTATTCGTCAAGTCAGGCTGTCCTCATTGCAGAATAACTGTGTCTCCCGTAGCAATGCACAATTTAAAGGTTGGCTTAAAAAATAAGATAGACATTCTCGATTGTTATGAATGGGAGCATTTTAAAATGAGGACCCACCCCCTTCTTGATAGAATGCCCATTGATGCTTACCCGACTTTGATTCTTAATGGAATAAAAGTTACGAACATAATGACAAAAGATAATCTTAGGGCTTTAATTGATGGGATGACTCAAGAAGACAAAATAGTTCCAGAATTAAATAAATGGAGCAATATGTAAGGAGGTTGAAATAAATTTATGGGACTTTTCGGAAGCAAAAAATATAGAGAATGTAAACTTAGTCAAGATGGTTCGTCAATCCAATGCGTCAAATATTCGCCCACTAAAGATGGGAAAAAACCAATTGTCGCATCTATCACAGCAAAGAAGCTACCTGATTGCACAATACAAATCCTGACGGAAGATGGGAATCCTGACGACCTTGATGAATTGGAAACATATCTACACAAGAAAACAGGATTAAATTGTAATAGAGCGTCAACGATTTAAAATGTCAATCTGGTTGATTGTAGGAATCATATTCGTAATTTTAATAATCTGGATTATTTCAAGAAAAGGAAGTGGGAGTAGAGGGAGCTTTATAGACAGACTGAAAGGGTGTGGGAAAAGACAATGAGTTCAAATAATCAATTAATAATAAAACAAAACAAATTAGGATATTTTGAAGTTCACGAAAATCCCTGTGTTGATAATGATTTTAAAACAAGTAAGAAATCTCAATTAGTTGTAAAAAAGAATTTAGAAGAAGCATATAAATTTGCTCAAGACTATTGTGATAAAGAATTAGTTGAATATGGAATATACATTCATCCTAATTGTTGGGAGAAAAGAAAGTGATAGACCTTACACAAATTCTGGGTATTGCATTAATTTACCCAGTTCTTTTTTTCGTCTTAGCCTTTTTAAAATGGTCGAATAAAATCTTTGACAAAATAATTTTCTGTACTATATGTGGAACTTGGTTCAGTTACATGGTTTATGGTTTCTTCTTTTACTCCACAGTAATTTCCGCTTTTCAAATAGGACTTTCTATGACTGGTATTTCTATGTACCTTAATGAGGAAAGAGTCAAAAGAAAGATAGAATTTCCGATGGATTTTTTCCTTCTACAATTTATTTCTACAATCATAGGTTTAATTTTAATCCTGCTAAAAATTTCCTATTTTAATTCCTAACACTCTCAGAGATAGTTATATTTATTAAGGAGAAAAGCATCTAAAAAGTAAGATGTTTGACCAAAGATTTCCAAAACAAGTGAAGCCAAAAGGTGAGGGTGATTGTGAAATATCAATATCAAAAACAAAGTCGGGAAAGAAAATAAAATTCAAAGGAAATTGTTCCCGCTCACAAGTTGAACTTTTTGCAAAACAGAATGGTGCAAGTCTTGATTTGGATGAAGACTAGGGGGAAAATAAAATCATTGTCGATAATGACGATATTCTTTTACTAAAATTCTTTCTTAAAATTGCTAAAGATAATGATGCACCACTTTGGCGAATCATGAAAAAGATTTACTCGCAGGGAAAAATGAATGAGTACATGAGAATAAAACAAAAGTTGGAAAAGTTTGAAAGATATGGGCTGGTAATCACTGAAGGAAAACCAAAGAGATACTTACTGATTGAAGATAATGTTAAATTAAAATTTATGGAATACAATGGAAAAAGTGTAGAATCAATTTGTATATTCACAAGCGGTAAATGGTGTTCATTTCAAATTTAAGTAGAACTATTAATACTTATTTATAAATAAGATTTCTATATAACTTTATGGCTAAAAGAGAAAATAAATGTTCTGTGACGAGTTTAGCTAAAATAAAAGTAAGGGTCAGCCCATCAAAATACAAGAAAATTCTAAAGAGGTGTGGAAGATGAGTAAGAAGAAATGGTACAAATCAAAAGGTGGATGGATTGGGGCAATTATTTTAACTTTGCTAACTTACGCCTTTTCTAAAGGTATGTTCTTTTATGGAGATATAGACAACCCCCCAATACTTATAAAAATTATATCATTACCTCTATTGATATTAGATTTTTTAAATATAAATACCTCATTCGAAATTAATTTAGTTGTTATGGCTCTTTATGGTTTTCTCATCGGATACTTCATCCAAAAAAAGTTCTTCAAAAAGAGGAGATAAAATGAAAAATGAATGTTCTGTGATTGATTACTCAAAACACCATTATGAAGACAAAGGGTGGAAAAAATTAAAAGAGTTGCAGTCGGGAGAATGTAGTGGAAAAGTAAAAAAATGGAGATGTGCTACTTGCAAAGATTTTACAGAAGTTAAAAAGGGAATTCTTGTTTATGCGGGTAGTCCCGTAATAATAAATGACAAATTTGGTGGATGTGACTTCAATACTAAAGATGGAAAACATTGTATGACTCACACATTTGTTGATGGTATGAGAGAACCATTTGGGAATTTCAAAGTAATAAAACAGAGTGATGGGAAAACAACCCTCAATTTAATAAGATAAAATGACAAAGAAATGTTTAAAGACAAGATATTTTGTAATTGACGAATCTAAAAAAATAGAGGGTTGTGTGAGCGGATTTCCAAACAAAAAAGAAGCTGAAAAAGAAAAAAGTGAACTGATAAGAACAAGAAGCAAAAGAAGTGAGCAAAAATACAATCGGGAGTTTAGAAGAAGTAAAAATCTTCACGTGGTTAAATGTCAGATTGAGGTGAAATGTTAAAATGGCAAAAGAAAAAGATTGCAAAAATAAAATACTGAAAAAATTAACTTCTCTAAGAAAATCTGCCTATGCTAAAGAAGGCAGTTATGAAGATAGTTATGCTTATTTAATGAATGGAGTTGATAAGATTATTGATAGTTGTAATAAAAATTAAAATGGCAAAACTAAAATGTTGGAGAGTAAAATCACCATCTGGAAAAATAATTACCCAATCTAATTTATCCAAGAAAGAAATAAAAAATCTTAAATCCCTTGGATTTAAGATTAAATTGAAGAAAAAATGTTAAACTCAATTAAATAAAAACAAACCAAAAATGGCAAAAACAAACAAATTGCTTTCCTGGTTGATGTGGGCAGTTGGACTTATTACCACATTAGGTATTGCTGGGTTGTTCCTTAACGGAACTTTCATGGATACCTTCTTGGGATTCCTGCCTTTAGTTGTCCATCAGATTGTTGGATGGGTAACTATTGTGTCAACAGTGTGGTTCGCAATAAGCAAAGTATTGTAATACTCTTGAAAATACTCTTTTCATAGAAACTGAAGTTCTTAATAGAACTTCTTTCATTCAAGGAGGAAATATAAAAAATGCAACATAGACATAAAAAGACTTGCAAACATGGATTCAGAAAAGGAACCCATAGATGCAGAAAACACGCAAAGAAGTAGATATTCAAAAGGGGGAGCAACAGTGACACTCACCCTATCATAATAAACGGAGGACAAACAAAATGGCAACAAAAAGAGGATGTAAGAAGCATGGTCGCTCTGCCCCTTCTAAGAAAGGCGGAAAGTGTGGACCTAAGCTGAAGCATCGTAAAAAAAGAAGATAGAATCATAAGTCGGAGCTGTAATTATTTTATATTTTAAGTTCTGACTCTCATAATCATGGAAGAAATCAAAGTTGGAAGTTTGGAACCTAGATTACAAAAAGGTTTTAAGGTAGATTATGGAAAAGTAAAGAAAGCTATTGAGAAATGTGAAGCAGATAAAAACAAAGCTGAATGTAAAAAAACATTCGCTGACTTAGGAATAGAGGTTTATGATTAAAAATGACAAAACTAAAGTGCTGGAAAAAGATAGGGGTTGTTCCAAATAGATGGAGAAATAATGGTATGATTACCGATGTTAGTCTTTCTAAAAGTGATTCACATTATTTAACTAAACCTGGATGGGTTGCAAGTGTCAAACATGAAAGAAGTAATCAATATTTTGAAGACAAAGTATTTCTAGACAAATCAAAGGCACTTAAGTTCGCAAAAAAATACATGAAGGAGCATGATTGTTAAAATGAAAGAATGTAAAAAAGAAAAAACATATACCAGTGCTGTTAAGTTAACAGAAGACACCTGGAAGTGTTCTTCAACAAAACAAAAAACAGAATTGTTAAAAGTTATGAATTTAGATAAATCATGGGCTAAAACAAAATCAATTAAAGAAATGGTAAAGAGGGGCGGTGGATTACCTGCTAAGTCTATTCTAAACTTAAGTAAAATCTATCTAGGTAAAAAAGGGGGAGAAGTTACTATTCGCTGGAATTAAAATGGGAGAATGGAGTTTTGAACCAAAGGAAGTAGACAGAATAAAGAAAGGAACAATTCTTAGAGGAGACTGGGGCTACGACCAAACAAATAATGAGTTTTGTAAGGTAGTAAAAAATACTGGTAAAACTTTAGTCTGTCAAAAGCTAAGAAAAATAAAAGTTCGTGGTGTTGCTCCAAGTTATGGTTCTATAGTCATGCCTGACAAAGATTCAGCAGAGTTTAAACCATTCAGAATTAAAATCGACAAGTATGACATTGATGGACAACCAAATGTTTCTCTCCATGGTAAAATGCCTTTCTCTGACCAAAAGGGAGATGGGACCAAAGTTCACTGGGGAAAATATGATGGAGGAGAACTAATTGATACTGAAAGATGAAAAGAGAAAATGAAAGGTATAAACAAGTCTGAATTCAAGTATCTAATTTATGCAACTATTTTTAGCTTTGTAACATTTGTTCTCATTCTTCCAAATGTTATTAATTCAATTACACAATTAAGTCCAATCTTCCAGTTCTTAATTTTTAATATTGGAATTTTTGTTTTCCTTCAGATATTTCTTAAGTCTGTGGCTTTAGGGCAAAAAGTTAAGTTTGGTTACACCCTTGGAATGGTTTTGTTATTTATGGCAATAGATATAATTGTACCGCCCTTTCTAGTAAATTTTAATGGGACATTGAATAGTGGAGGAACACTTTTTGTAAGTTCCAGTGATTATGCGGTTGGTCTCCTGGCACAGAGTATTGGTTTGTCAGGATTCTTAGTTTACATTTTCACTTATATTTTCTCACCATTGGTATTATTAATTATTTCATCCTTACTATTAAAAAACTTCGTTAAAGAATTATAATCATACTGTCCTCTCACTACTCTTTTCATCAAAGGGGTCTCGTCTTAGTTAGTGGGGGGACTCTTATTTTTAACCTTTTCTCAGCAAAGCCAGAATAACAAAAGGATTTAAATACCCTACATACCCTATACCAATATGAAATTCAAACAAAAAGTTAAACTAATTTGTGAATGTGGAAAAGAAGTGTCTGGATTTAGTGAACACCACGTTAAAGAGAATCTAAGGGTACACCAACTAATTTCGAAAGAGCATGAGGAAAGGATGAAATTAATTCAAGAAACTAGAGAAAGTATTATTTATGTTAAAGGTATGAATATTGAAGAAATTGGAAATATCTTAGAAAAACATCCAATAATTATAGAAGATATAAAAGAAATTGGGAGAATTCGTGCATGAGAAAAAAGTTATGGTACCCTAAAGTTGAAGATGTTGTTAGCAATAATAAAAGAGTTCTTAATATATTTAAGGCAACAAAATCTGAAAGACATCAAGTTAGAGGACTATGGGGAATACACCCTATAATTAAAGAATCTAAAAAAAACAAAGGAGATGTATATGACAAAGCATCTATTTTACTTAGAGGAATTAATAAGGCACACGCATTTAGTTCAGCTAATAAAAGAACAGCCTATTTTACTGCAAATGAATTTATATGTAAAAACGAGGGGTATTTAATTGCCAAAAAAAGAGATAAACAAAGAGACTTTTGTGTTAAGGTTAGAGAAGGAAGGGTCACAGATAAAGAAATAGCAGATTGGTTAAAATATGCTGACAAGAATAAAGAATATGGTAGAAAAAGATAAAACTATTTTTTAAGCTTCCTATTCTGTATCAACGATTGAAGAATATTTTTTTGTTCCTTGCTAACATTATCAGACATAACTATTTTCTTTAAGTCTTTCATGCTTCTTATACTTTCGGCAAAGACTTCCATTCTCAAGACATCATATTTTGTCCTAATCTCTTTTTTCATCAAAGGGGTCTCGTCTTAGTTAGTGGGGGACTCTTATTTTTTAACTTCTAACAAACATTTCTTTTAATCTTTGATTTCTCTTTTCAATAAAATCTTTGTCATTTTTCCTAATTTTTCATATAATTCTTGCATTTTGGATACCCATGCCTTCAGGCTTGGGAGGAAAAATGCCCTCCGATATATTTAAATAGTTAATATCTTTCTCTTCTTTATGCAGGTCAGAGTAACGGCTAAGATTAAAATTGAACCAAGACAAGAAATTATTGATACGATTAATCTCTATCAAAAAGGACTTCAGCATTGTGTTGATGTCGCTTGGGGAATGAAAATTAGAAACAATGTTCAACTTCATCCTTTTGTTTATTCCAAACTTAAAGAAACCTTGCCTTCTCAACTTGCTATCTCCTGCATTAAACAATCCTGTGGAATTGTTAAGAAAGCAAAAACAAATCCAATTATTAAGTTCTGTTCCGTTAGATATAATTTTCCTCGTAGTGCTTCTTTCAAAAATAATATTTTGAGCATCTCCACCATTCAAGGAAGAGTTAAAATTCCTTTTGAAATTCCTGACTGCTATAAAAAATATTTCAGTTGGGAAGTTGCTGAAAGTCTTTTGACTATTGACAAAAAAGGCAGATGCTTTTTCCTTTTCACATTCTCCCGAGAAAGCCCCATAAACTCTGACTTGCAAAATCAAGTTCTTGGGGTGGACTTGGGAGTAAATAATCTTGCTGTTACATCCAATAAACAATTTTTCAAGTCCTCCAAAGTTAAACAGATTAAAAGGAAATTCAAATTCTTGCGAAGTAAACTTCAACACAAAGGCACTCATTCCAGCAGAAGACTTTTGAAGAAAATCTCTGGAAGAGAAAATAGGTTCATGCGTTGGGTTAATCATAACGTCAGCAAGGAAATAGTTTCCAGTTTCACTGGAAACAAAATCGTAATGGAAAATTTGAAAGGAATTAGAAGAATAAATCTCGGAAGAAGAATGAATTATTGGATTAGCAATTGGAGTTTCTTTCAGTTGCAAAATTTTATCCAATATAAATCTGAGATTAAAGGAATTGAGTTTGTTAGAGTTAAACCTAACTATACTTCCCAAATCTGTTCCAAATGTGGATTGTTGGGTTCTCGTAAAGGTTCTTCTTTTGTTTGTTTCCATTGTGGTTATTCCTTGAATGCTGACTTGAATGCAAGTCAAAATCTCGCTTCTCCCATGTTGGAAAAGCGACAGGCTTTTGTAACAAAGCCATACATCCAAACTGATGAACATGAAGGGGTTTTAAGCCCAATTGAATGTGAAGTTATGGGTAAATGCCCCACCCTTTAGGGTGCGGGAATATGTTACCTCTTAACTAACCCCCTCATTATGACCTTAGTGGATTCTGGAATATTTTTATCTTTATTTTTAAAAAAGTACTTTCTTAATTCTTCTTCGGTTTTTATTCTCTCCATATCAATTTTTGCTATAGCTTCGTAAATTCTGTAAGAGAAGTAGCATTCAATCTTGATTAGTTTTTTAGCTATTTTTAAATCTTCCCAATCAACAATTATCTTGTTGTCTACAATTTCTCTGGAAAAAATGTTGAGAAAGGCGTGACTCACTAAAAAAATATACCCTTCTTCCATAATTCTAAAACCAGGGACACCCCACCTTTCAAATATTTTATCAAGATAAACTGACTCTTTTATAATATACTTTCCTAATTCTTTTTTTATTTCTTCACTTATAACAAATCCATCTATTTTTGGGAGTTCTCCAACACCTTTTTGAATATCATAAAGTTTTTTATAAAAATCTTGAATATGATGTAATGTTTTTCCATTAAACTTTTTTCCTATTGAAGAATTTTTCTTTTCGAGGGCTTCCTTGTGTTGTTCGGGGGTAAGATAAGTTATTAGAGGAAAAGCTCTTCCTAGTATACCATCTCTTATTTTTCTGTCTGAGATTAAGCTAGGAGTTCCAGACAAATAAGAAACAACCCTTATTTTTTTGTCAGTTCCAAAACCCCCAAGAGTCTTATCTTTTATAGTTCTCATAGTCTCCCAACTAATAGTTCCCTCTTCTACAGCACTTTCAATAATTTTTATCATAACTTCATCATTGAACATTACTGCAGTATCAGAAATTATCAAAGATAATTCATCCTCTCCGCTATTTTTTCTTTCTTTAATTTCATAAATCAATCTTGCTGGTGTCATTTTGTGAGAAGAAATTGGATTTTTAGTTATCTTTGCAAACTCCTCGCTTATCACTGTTTTCGCACTTCCAGGAGGGGCAATCCATAGCATCGTAAGAGTTCTCTTTATTGGTTTTAATTCTGCTTCTATTTCTGGAATTATCAAACTTATAGGAACTAAAGATAAAATTGAAAAAACTTTATTTCCTACTTGTGGAAACATTTCTTCATAAAAATTACAAATGTATTTATATGGTCCTTTGACTAAACTTTCAGGTAACTTTTCTTCCTCCTCCTTTACATATTTATTTTCTATTTCTTCTGTCATTTTTTCCTTGCTATGAATTTATATAAAAAATGTCCTGTTCCAATAAAGACAACACCCGTCACTAAAGGAATCCCTAAAGTTGGTATAATAAGGGTAAGTCCAAGGGAACCAACAGCCCCCACTTTTATACTTTCCCAAACATCAACATTGACAATTTCATCTATACTTTTATTAATGTTTCTTGCGTAAGGGTCAATTTGAATAAACCCCTCATTCTTAAACTCTTTTTTAAATTCCCTAACCTTTCTGTCTTCTTCTGATGCGAGAATAACTATATTTCCATTTCTTGATGCCGTATATCCAGCACTATGTCTTGTTCCCCATCCTTTAAGTGTTTTAACATTTAGGATATTTGCACTGTGAACAATTAAATTCCCCTTAAGGTCAAAGATACAAGCACCATCAGTCTGTAAAGCAAGAATTTCAAGTCTTCTTTTGTTTTGTGGTTCTAAAATGTTGAATGGTTTAATATCATTTTCTATTAACAATTTGTATTTTACAGGCTGGTCTTGGATGATGAACATACAACCCTTTCCCTCTCTTGCTATCCTTAAGGCAACTTCAATCAAAGTTTTTTCAACTTGCTTTTTTGTTGTTACTTTTTTTGTTTCCTTAGTTGCCATTAAGTTTCTCCTTAAAATCATTTTTCCCCATTTTTCTTTTCATCTTTTTTCACCATTTCTTTTTTTAGAATCTTCTACCATTAACGACTCCAACCTTTCTTTAATCTTTTCGTTGTGGCTTATTGTGTCTTTCCAATCTTTAAGAATTTTCGGATTCAATTTGAAACAACAAGTTTTAAGTTTAGCAGACTCACCCATTTTATTTCTAAGTAATCTTAGATTTATAAGCTTAACTATCTTTCTTACATTTCTTATTCTTCTTCGATTAGACTTTTAAAGGTTATGGTATTGTAATTCACATCTTGACCGAAATCCGAAAGGACCTTCGAGATAAAGTTTCAGGATTTGTTTAGCAAATCTGAATATCCCACGAAAGGAGAAAGATAATGAACAAAGGAAAAACTGCGAGAAATGTAGCATTCTTACTTGTAAGTTTATTTCTATTAACATTTAGTTTTTCGATGGTCAGTGCATTCGCACCAGTTCTTATTTCTCCAAATTCAACCACAACTTCTTATACTGGCTCTGTGGTCTGGAATGCAACAAACGGAACTGGTTCAACAGGTGTCCTAAACATGCGAGAATGTGACATCTGGGCATTGTCATCCTCGACAGCAAATAGTACCTATGTCAGGGTAAATGTTACCAATACCACAAATTTATCTGTTGGACAAACGAATATTTCTAGTACTTTTAATTCAGCATTGCTTGAAGATGCAAGTGATTATTCTTTCTATGCTTCTTGTTTTAATGAAACAGCACAATATAACTCCACTGCTCTAACAAGTATAATTCTCGATAATACAGTTCCAACTACTCCTACTTCTTTAGTTCCAGCATCAGATTCTACAAATGATAATGGTACAGTAGTATTTTCTGGAACCTTAAATGATGCTAGTACAACTTCTTGTCGACTATTTTTTGTCAACGGAAGTAATTATGGTGGACCGAGTCAATCAATGACATATTCAACTACTTCCTGTACATTAACATTATCAAATGTTCCTGATTCATCTTATGAATTTTTAGTCCAAGCAAGTGACGGAAGAAATACAACAAATTCATCTACTTCAAGATTTATTGTTGCAATACCAACTTCAAGAAGTAATCTTTTTACCCAACAGGGTGTTGAAGTTACACCAAGTGGAGAAATTACACAAAAACCATTTTACTTAAAAACATGGTTCATAATTATTATTGTTGTACTTTTGTTAATTTGGATAATAAGAAAAAGATAATCATATTCAATGGAGAGAAAACTATACACAGGGGTTCTCCGAATGAAAAGTAGTAAGATAAAGAAACTTGCCTGAAACAGTCATCATTGATGGCAGAGAGATAGTAAGGAAAAGTCAAATGTACTTGTTCCTTATATTGTCACTGTATCGAATGGGTTGTGGAAGAAAGGTGGAATTATCTCAACAAAATTCATTTGACTTGTGAAAATTGAAAGGAGAGAATAAATAAAAATGGAAAAAATTTCAACTATTGCTTGGATACTCATTTCTGTTTTCGGTGTCTTAGGACTCGGAGCATTTATGAGAGTCAGAAAGTCTGAGAAAGTTTTGGGATTTGGTAGAAATATATTCGGTGGTATTTTTGTGCTTTTGGCTCTATCTCTTTTCCTAGTTCAAGCAGGTTTCGCTTCTCAAATAGGAGTTAATCCTCTTGCAATTGGAGATACAGGCGGAGCAACAGTAAATCAACCCACTGTAGGAACAGGTCCTTCTGCTAGTGTTTTAGGATGTAGTATTGGTGACAAATTAACTGTTACTCTATCTGCTGGAGACAAGTATACAGGAGTTGCCACTGGTGGAACGCACAGATATAAAGTTAGTGCAGATGGCGGAGTAACATTCAGCCCTGCAACAACTGTAGCTGATGCTGGAACACTTACCGCTTCCCCTTACAATATTTTGAGAATCTTGTGGGCAAATGCAACCACAACTGGTTACTTTAGCTCATCACAGGATTATACACTTGGATGTTCTACTGTTACTCTTTCACCTTCAGGTGGATTAGTTAACAATGGTACATTTAGTAGCGTTGTAAAGAACTCAAATGGAGAAGTTGTTGACGGATTAACTAATGCTAACCAAACACTTGCTGTTGCAGATGTCAAAGACATGCCAATTCTTTTGTCAGGACAATACCAAAAGGAATTCCTTTACGGATTTGTTGCGGTTATTGAGTTCAACAAGACAGAAATTGATGATGTCCTTTTGACAGATGGTGGAGCAGAACTTCCAGTAGGAGTAGTCCCACAGACTTTCACGAGAATATTCCCTGTTTTAGATTCTTTGACTAAAGCGTATATTGTACCTGCTTTGATTTCAAATGCTGATTTGAATCTTAAAGCAACAGTAGACTCTGATGATGTATACAATGCGGGAGCTAGTGTTAATGGATTGTCTAATGTAACCATTACATACTTCCCAAGGAATATGTTTATCAACGATAAGACAGGTGGAACATTCGATGGTCCAAATGCAGTAGACGAGACCAACACTTTGGTAAGGTCTGCACAGGCTGGAACTTCGATATTGTACTACGAGTGAGTAAACTGTCTTTGAGGCAAAACACTTTTATTTTTTTGGGTGGGAAACCACCCCTCCTTTATTTTTTAAGGAAAAGCAGAAAACGAACAAAAATGGAAAATGAGAAAGAAACAGACTAAAATAATTGTAGGAATACTTCTAGTCGTAACTATTTTATTTATTCTCGGTTCTCAAGGATTTATTAAACTTCCTTTTGCTATTGGGAGTGGATTTACTACACTTGGGATAAGCAATGTTCAATTTACTTCTAACGACCCTTTGGTTGGCGGACAAGCATGGGTATTAACAGTTAGTCAGAATGGAGTAGGGCAATCAGCTTATGGTGACTATGGAACTATTGCTGATGCTTCTGGAAAATCATCTGACCCATTTACAATTTCAATAAGTTTGGATAAAAATTATGCAACTTATAATATTTATTCTCAAGGAGTTTTCATAAAAACTGTTGAGTACACAAGCACAACTTACAACCCTTTTAGTTCTTCTTATGGTTGTAATAGAGATGTTTGGCATAATTGGATAAAACCAGGTGGTACGACAAAAGTTTTCTGTTACAACTATGTTAACGAAGGAGTTTATGGAACTCTTGGAAATGCTAACATTAATTTCCAGTCAACAGTATCAATAAGTGGTAAGAGTGGAGCAGATAGTTTAATAATTTCAAATAATGGTGCAACTTCAGGAATTTCTCAGAATGGAAATATTCAAGCTTCTTGGTTTGGAAACTTTGTGAGTGGTGAATCTGCACCAAGTCCATCAGGTCAAGGAATTATAGCAATTTATGACACTAGCACAGGTGGGTGGAAAACAGGAAATCAAAACTCTTACACTAACTGGAAAAATTACGATGTAAGCGGTCTAAGTGCATGTTTAGGAACAAGTGGGTCAAGTGGTGGTACTTGCTTTGATAATTACAATAATTATGCAAATACTCTTATGAGTGGTTATCAGTTTAAAACTGTCGGAGGAGATGTTGCAACAACAAGTGGAACACAATCAAATGGAATAGTTAATTTGAATCTTCCCAAGCAATTACAGTTCCCTGGAATAACGATGAGAATTAAGGCAGGATTCATTGGTATAAATATTCCCGTAGGAAAACCACAAATTGTTTCAACCGACTCTTTAGTATTTTCAACAGGTCAAACTGGAAATATTGCAGTAACTGTTAAAAATGTTGGGACTGCTGATGGAAGCTTTGATATATTTGCAACTTGTTCTGAAGGATTTAGTCAGACTGGTGGTTCATTAAGAACAACTATTTCCGCAGGACAAACTGGAACAGTTTACATTCCAATCACTTCAAATGTAGTCAGTGGGACAAAATATGGAAGTTGTACAGTCACTGCAAAAGATGTAAACAACCCAAATAATTATGATACAAAGTCTGTTTCTGTTTCAAGCAGTTCAATTTCTATTTGCACAGAAGGGCAGATTAGTATTATAGGAAATAAAATACAAGAGTGCCAGGGCAATGTATGGAAAACAATAAAACAATGTGCTTCAACCGAAACTGCTAAATATGTAAATGGAGTTCCAGATTGTGTAGTTAATAAATTAGACAATAAAGGATTCTTTGGAAATTTATTTAGCAAAATAGGAGATTTCTTCAAAGGAATAGGAGGTTTCTTTAAAGGGATTTTTAACTTCACTGGAGATATTTATTCAATATTAAAGAGTATTGTAATCTTAATTGTTTTTGTATTTTCTTTACTTTTCGGAAAAGATTTGATTGGTTCATTTAAATCATTAAGAAGAAAACAGTGGGTTGCATGGCTAATTAGTTTAGTAATAGCAGGAGCATTAGCATATTTTGTTTGGAAAGTTTTCTTTGTTGGCTTGATAATTTTTATAGCATTTATCATAATAAAATTCGCAATTAAATTAACACCTATTGGGAGGTTTATGAAATGAAAAGAAAAATAAAACCATACTTCAGAAAAATTAACGGAAAAAGAACCAAAGTAAAAAGTCACACAAGGAGATGTAAAAATTAAAATGGCAAAAATTGGAGATTTATTAAGTATAGGTTTGATTGGAATTTCGTTTTGGGTACTCTCAGTCACAACTGGATTTATGCCTAGCTTCGGAAAGTGGGGTGGAATAATTGGTTCAGTAGTCACAATAATTGTAGAAGGATATTTCTTAATTAACTTCTGGAGGAAAAGATGAGTTTAGATACAGACCAGAAAAGAGGAATTTATCTTTTGTTAATTGGAATGATTATCGCTTTGTTCATTGCTTTTAATTCCACTGATTATTTGATGGCAGGGGGTCTTTATGCAATACTCGGAGCGGTTACAATAGGGGGATATTTAATCTGGTCAAAAATCTAAAATGAAACCAAAATTGAACCCCAAACAAATTTACAGAATCACTGGAACAAGCGGACTACTTTTAGGAATTTACATGCTCTGGGCTTTAAACAATAAGGGGGGGCTGATACCTTTAATAATAAGTTTAATCTTGTTATGGGTAGGATTTAGGAAATGAAAATAAATTCCTCTCTGATAGGTATAGACAGAAATTACTGGATGGATAGTTTTTATGGAATCTTAACTTTCATAGGAATTTTTTTACTAAGTTTTATCGCTCCTGGAATTTCAACAATTGGAGTGCCCCAATTAGCACAGAGCATTTCATCTGTAGTCGGAAAAGGAATTGTGATTATTTTACTCTCACCTATTTTTGAATCATTTTTTTTCTTTGTAATTGTGTTGGGAATATTTCATCAAAAATTAAAATTGCCATATTTTGTATCAGCAATTATTAGCAGTATAATTTTTGTTATTTTTCATATTTCTGCATACGGACTTTCGGGAACTTCTGGTGCATTTTTTTCAGCTTTTGTAATGGGAATGGTTTTTGCCTACCAAACCAAACTAACAAATAGTGTAATTCCTATGATAATAACTCACGCATTTTTGAATGCAGTGATAGGAAATTATTTACCATTTTCCGTCGTTGTTTCATTCTTACCATCAATAGGAGGAATAATTTAAATAGTTAAAAGACATGAAACAATATGGTATTTCAAAAATGAACAAAAAACAAAAGAAAATCGGGATGGTCCTAGGAATAATTTTATTAGCTGGGCTTATTGCATACTTTGGTGTTTTTGATAAGACCCTTTCTGCTTTTTCCAGAACACACAGTGATGCAAGTTGTGGAAATAATATGTACACACAATCTTACTCTTTAGTTTCTCAAGATGATAAATCTTATACTTATCAACTTGTGGTAATCCCAAATTGTGTTGTAAGTGCATCTGATGGCGATGTTGGATTATGGGCAAGAGAAACTTTTGCGTTTATTATAAATGATTTACCTTCTGATATTCAAAGAGATAAAGCATTTACTGGACAAGTTGAATTTGTTGGATTAGGTGTTACACAATATGCAGGAATATCTGGTCAAGGACAATTGGATATTAGTCCTAATTATTGGACAGCATCAAAAACCGTAACTTGTTCTGCTGGTGAAGTTGGTGGTTATGGAGTTGCTCAATATGGTGCAGATGGAGTGTATGCTTATTATTCTGGAATAGGAATTCAATGTCCTACGACTTTGAGTATTTCAACAGCATTAGCTAACAGTAATTATCTTTCTATGGGTGGAATTGAAAAAATAATAATAGATGTTAGAATTCCTAAAAACGGAATTCAATGTCTTGATGATTCATATTGTTCTACAGGATTAGCTTGTTCTGTCAACAATCAATGTGTTGAAAAACAAATTCCATTTTACAGACTTTCAAATAACCAATGTAGCCCAGTAAGTATTCTTTCTTCAGAAAAGACAGATAATGATTACTTAACTTTATCTGAATGCCAGTCTAAGATAATTCCTGTCCCAGAAAAGCCACAATCAAAAGGAGTAATTGGATTTTTCCAACAAATAAATGAGTGGATTTCCAATTTCATAAAGAGTTTGTTTTCTCTTTCAATCGCTGGAGAAAAAACAATACAACCAGGAAGCACACATTCTTACCTAATTAATCTTTCAGTAAATCCAGCAGATTCCTACTTAAATGATGGAACTCTTAGTTACCATTTTGGAATGTGGGGATTGTATTCAAAAGATGGTACATTAATAAATTCTGGAAGCCCCGAGGATGTTAATAACTCTTATATAAAAAATGTCACTTTGACAACGCCTCAGAGCATAGGAGATTATGCACTTTTTGGAATGGTTACTCAAATAGACAAAACATGGAATCCTCAATCAGGGAATTGGTCAACAAGTTCAGAGTATATTATAAGAAATGAATCAATAGCTCTAAAAAACGAGTATTCTATAACTTCTCCAGAAAAACCAGTGTCTAAAGGAATATCTTTCTTTTCTGATTTCTTTAATTGGTTAAAGAATATTTGGAATTCTCTTTTTGGATAAAAGATTTCTTTATCAAATTCTGGATAGTCGAGATAGTAAGTTATTTAAATATAGAAAACTTTAAAAAGAGATGAAAAAAGAGTTGTTTTTTTTAATGCTAATTTTGTTTTCTATGCCCTTTATTTTGGCTGATAATGAGTTAAATATTGGAAAAGTTGCCTGTGGTGGGGATTCACAATTATCTATTTCTTGCCCTCCTGAATTAAAATCTAATCAAGTTTCCGAGCCAAATTATAATCAAGGGATAAATCAGCAATATAATTATATTGGATATTTGTCAACAGCTTTATTTTTGTTATTTGGGACTATTCTTTTTTTTGTGATTGAAAAAAAGAGGAAATTAAAAAATGGGAAATAAATTTATTACATTCATTATCTTCACTATACTAATGGCAAGTTTAGTTTCTGCCAATCAAATAGTTTTACAAGCCAGACCTCTTGATGGGAGTAATAATCCTGTTCCAAATTCCTATTATACTTTTGTTTTTAATTGGACAACTGGTTCTAATTGTAGTGGAGTTATTTTTACAAATTCTACAAATGGAACAACTGATATAACAGGTAGTTTGAATTTAACAGTTACAATTCCAGATTCAATCACAACAATTCCCTCGTATCTTTGTGAGTATCGAAACGGAAGCATTAGAGCCACACATACTTTAAGTTCACAAATCCTTGGAGCTATTTATTCTTCAACTATAAACACTTCAAGCAATATTTACTCTGGAGGAAATATAACAACTTCAAACTACGGGTTTTTTGGGTGGGTAGGAAGTGCTGTTAATAGAATAACAGGAGGATTTTTTACTAATTTAGATGTTTCAAATAATATTAATTCTTCAAATTTAACAACTTTTAATGTTCTTGTTAATGGCACAAATATAGATTCAACATACCTTAAAATAATAAACTGGAACTCAACAAACACTTCTTATAGAACCCTTTCAAATTTAACTTTCTATTCAGGCAATATGTCCTTTAATGGAAACCAATTATTTATTGATAATGTAAGTGGTAGAGTCGGAATTGGAACGGCGAGTCCCGCACAATCTTTAGATATTAACGGAAGTGTGAATATTGCCAGCACTGGCGGACTTCGTTTTGGCAATATTGCTGGTAGAGGAGTGTTTGCGGTTGAAGGATATGGTATAGATGTTATGGGTCTTACCAATGCTATTGTTCACATTGATTCAGATAACGATTTAACCACAAATTACTTCGCTGTAGTAAATAATCAAAACACACCTAACGACAATACTAATGAATTATTCAGGGTTCAAGAGAACGGCAACGTCGGCATCAACACGACAACACCAAACGCAACATTAAACATATTTAATTCATTAGGAAATGCTTCTTTTTTGATTAACAATGCAACTAACAGCCATTTGTTTGTGAATGGGACAACGGGAAGCGTGGGAATAGGGACGACAAGTCCTTCAACCGCTTTAGATGTAAATGGAAATACAACATTACAAGGAACTTTGAAAATAGGCTCAAACATAATTGTAAATGACACAATCAAAGGAGATGCAGTCCATGCTCTTGGAATATACAATGATGGAACGAGAACAAGTCCAAAAAGATGGCGACTTAACTTATATGGTTATAAAACAAATGATTCTGATTATTCAGCAGTTGTAATAGATGTGAACTATGGGGCAGGTATTGCCAACTTTAACTTTGATAAAGCTGGAGCTGATTCATCTGCAATGGACATTCTTATAAATAGTTGGCGATTTACTTCAGGAGGGGGTTTTCGTCCAAATGTTGATGATAACACAGCTTTTGCAAATCCCGGTTATAAGGTTAATTCAGTTTGGGTTGGAACAGGAGCTGTGTATGTTATTCCAGATACTTTCTATTATTCTGAAGCTCCAAGCGGTGTTGTTCTTGGTGTTAACAGAAGTTTTATTTTATACAATTCAAGAAGTGCAGAAGGCACATCCAGTAATTATGAAAGGCTAAGAATTAACACAACAAGCAATGTTTATACATTCGCAAGTGAGGCGTTAGGCACAGGTGTTGCTCGTAATTTTGCCTTTACAGGAGCCAATGTCGGCATCGGGACGACGGCACCACAAAACACTCTAAACGTCTTCGGAGATGCAAATGCAACAACAACCGCATGGTCTTATGGGCTTAATCTTACAAGCGGATATTTGTATGCTACTAACACTTCAGGCGGGCTTGGATGGATTGCAAACTATTCAACCTATTTGTTAAAACCAACATGGGCTCAGGCAACAAATGGAACATTGTTAGCAGTATTAAATACAATAAATTCATGGACAGCAAACCAGACACTGAATAATAATTACATAACAAATGGTACTGGTGGAGATTACATCTATAATAATGGCACTGGATGGTGTATAGGAGCGTGCTAAATGGGAAGTAAGAAACAATCTGGTGTCTTATTAGTCATTATTCTAATGATAATTCTTGGTCTCTTAGCTATTTTAAACCACAATGATAATAAATCCCCTCTTAACCCAAGCCAAAGATTAGTACCTTGTAGTAATATTTCCCAACCACAAAGTTACTTCAATCACGACACTTTTTTAACAGATTATCAAGGGGGGATGATAATAAATAGCACAGAAGGAGGTAAGATTGTGATAAGTAAAGACTTTTATTTAAAAATGACCGAATCTGGTAGTTGTTCTATGGGAAATGTTCTGCCAGATAATTCAATAATCATCTTCAAGAAAGTTTTAACTAGAAATGAAATAAATGTAGGAGATATTGTTGATATTCAAGGTGATATTGTTCATAGACTAATAAGAATTACAGATGAATGTTATACAACAAAAGGGGATAATATGTTTTCTGAAGATATGTTTTGTTGGAAATTTTCTGACATAGAAGGGAGGATGGTTGGGGTACTTTATTAAGATGAAAAAAAAGAAAAAGATATCTGTTTTTGTGTTAGGAATTTTGTTTTTAGTAGGTTTTATTTTTTTTGTAAGTTCAACAGCTTGGAACCTCAGTACAGCTTCTTATGACAATGTCAACTTTTCGTATATTCCTGCAGGAATACCAACAAACGCAAAATCTATGTTTATCACAATGGAACAGGGTGGTGTGTAGGAGCGTGTTGAGATGGAAAGAAAAAAGACGATTTATGTGATTTTTGGAATGTTGGTTTTGTTTAGTATTATTTTATTAAAGTTTTTTTTTGGATATTCATTTAATCAATTTACTAATTCTTTAACTTCTGAAAACTTATCTTTTACAGAAAATCAGAATATAACAAGATATTTAGAAATTAGTAGATATGCTAATGTTACAAGTGCTTATTTGAATTTGAGTGGTTCTAGATATGAATTCATAGACCAATCTGAAACAAGTTATAGTAGTTATCTTGGAAATGTAAATGATAAATCCCAAAATTTTATTCCTCAAAATGATACAATAATCAAAGTTGATGTTATGCTTTATTCAAATGCGAATACTCTAAATTTTACTATGACTATTAAAAATTCAGCGGGTTCTGTAATTGCAGGACCAGAATATTTAGCGGGTAATTTACTTGGTGATTGGTATACTTTTAATTTTTCAGAAACATCTTTAACTTCTGGCAATATTTATACCATTTATATTTCTGCAAATGAATCTCTTACATGGTCTTGGGCTCGAAATGCTACAGATACTTGGCTTTATAAAGAATATGCATATAATTATCCAAATAATCCATATGTTCAAATAAACAATACTCAAATATGGAATCACACAGGAGAATTTAACTCAACATATTCGCCGAATAAAACAACAGACTTTGCTACTACATTAAATAATGTGATTAATGGTACAGGTTCTGGAAATTGTCCAAAAGGAACATTAAATACATCAACAAATAATTGTACAATTTCTTTTATATTTCATTCAGATTCGTCTGGAAATCTACAATATTCTGATTTAAATGTAACATGGACATCTATGTGTGATTATTCTGGGTCAGGGAATTGGATAATTACTGAAGGTAGACAATGTACTCTTTCAACATCTGTTAATTTAGATACAAACACTTTTAGGGTTATGAATGGTTCTTTAAGAATATCAGAAACGGGTTCTCTTAATGCAAAAGGGTGCTATGTTCAAGGTGGTTCAAGTTTGTATGTTCATAATGGGGGGAAGTTAATGTGTAGGAATATTTAAGGTAACATATTCCCACGCCCTAAAGGGCGGGGCATTTATCCATAACCTCACATTCAATCGGGCTTAAAGCCCCTTCATGTTCATCAGTTTGGATGTATGGCTCTGTTACAAGAGCCTGTCGCTTTTCCAACATGGGAGAAGCGAGATTTTGACTTGCATTCAAGTCA
>ERZ1292632.689-Hain-H43-01um-R2-689-length-37605-cov-8_pt1 | contig 37605 bp, 49 predicted proteins | sample MGYA00564407_ERZ1292632 | MGnify/ENA primary metagenome ERZ1292632 (study PRJEB36523, sample SAMEA6512637) | groundwater metagenome | collected 2019-01-08 | study: AquaDiva: Metagenomics assemblies of 32 groundwater samples | reverse complement strand
CGCAGGTCGGCACCGCGCAGGTCGGCACCGCGCAGGTCGGCACCGCGCAGGTCGGAGTTTTTGGCCGAGATGATCCTCCCTGGGCCACAGACCCGGTCTACGATCGTCCCCGGCTTCAAGATCCAAACACCCGCCGCCAGAACGACCTTGGCACCATTCCCTCCAACTATGTGTTTGGCCGCTATGTCTCGGAGGGATGATGTGACCCGTTCCTCCATTTCCACGGTAAACCACTCGGGGCGAGATGGCTGGTCGATGGTCAGGACATACGTGGTAGGATCGCAAAAGTCCCCGCCGCTGCCGGGGGTCATCTCGACCCGGACCAAGGCCCCCTCTCGTAGGTCAGACCCTGAGAGCCCCGCGAGGGCGATAATATCCTCGTGGCTATTTGTGTGTCGATCTTCAAGAATTGCCCCGGTGGGGAGAACGATGGCGCTTTTGTGCATGCACATGGGTTAGCCCTCCTGCCCCGGCTCCCTCATGGGGTTCCCCTCCTGCCACTTGGCGTAGGCGGGCTTGACCTTCTGGCCCAGGATGAACCCGGCTTGCTTGTCGCTCATCTTGTCCACCGACTCCTGGGGCCGGTACTTCCCGGTGGGGTCGGTCGTCAGTTCCATCAGGATCTGTCGAGCGGCATCTACGTCGCCGTTCCCCATCTCCAGGAGCATACGCTTCATGTCGTCCTTGGCTTTGTTCCCGCCAGCCGTGGTAGGTGGGGCGTACTCGGACTTCCCGCCGTAGGAGACGGCGCCGATCTTCTGCGCGGCCTCCCCCAGGATCTGCTCGACCTCCTCCCAGGGGATCCCATCGAAGCCAAGGATGGACTTGAGCGCCCGACTCTTGGCGTTCGTCGTGGCGTGCTTCATCATGCTGGTGAAGTCACGTTCACCGAACGGCTTGGGGTTGTTCTTTCCGGCGTAGAACTGCTTCTCGCTGTCGCAGGTCCCCACGGCCTCCAGGGTGCGTCCGTTGAAGAGGGCCGTGCAGCGGGCGGTGAAGACCACGACCTTGACGCCATCGCGGTCCTCCTCCCTGCGCTTGACGCCCTCTTGGTCGAACTGGAAGGACACGCCCCACTGGGCGGCGACCTTGTCCACTCCGGAAGCCATGAGGTACGCCTTGTCCCCCAACTTCTGCCAGTCGGTGTACCTAGTGACCCGCAGGCAGATCGCCTTGACCTTGTTGACGAGGTCGATGGCGGCCTCCGCCTTCGCAACCATCTCCGAGGTGAGCATCCCGAGCCCCGAGAGCGGGACTAAGGCTGTTTCCTCTTCCCGTTCTGCCAATTGGAATTCGGCGTCTTGCATCGGTCTTCCTCCTGTTGTCTGTCCCTTGTTCAGCGGCTGCATACGGCCTCCTCCATGCAATGAAGCGCGGCCTTCAGTTCCTCGATGGCGCGACGATTCTCAGTCTCGTACACGCCAGTCCCCGTGCGCTCCCACCGCTTGATCTCCCTCTTGATCGTCTCCTGAGCGAACATGAACTGCTGGACGCAGTAGGCCCAGTCGTGGCTGACCTTCCCCAGAAGCGAGGCGATCTCGTGGTTCTTCTCCAGCAACGAGTTCTGACGTGCCTCGAAGGCCAGGATTTCCTCCTGGAGTCTCTTGATGGTGTCGCACTCGACGCTCGAAAATGGCTCTGGCATACTTCCTCCTGATTTGGTGTCCCGCCGTGTGCCTGAAAAGTACTCCCGTCATCTCTAACCTTGAATACAAGGCCATCGGCGTAATAATTCTGGAAATTCTCAATCCCTACCATACTTGGTCTCGTAGGTGTTCTCTGCCTTGTCAGATCCACGGTACTTAGGTCTTGGGATAGGGATTTCTGCCCTGATCGCGGTCTGAATCAGTTTCCGGCATGGCTTACAGACGGCGGGCCATATTTTCCCGACCAGGTACTCCTCGAACTCGTCGCCGCAGTCACGACAGGTTTTCATATCACTCCACTTGTTTTCTGAGGTTATCGGCCCAGGGTGGCGGTGTGGACTTGTACGCTGCCTGGATGTAGGGGAGGGCAGCTTCGATGGCCTCCCTGGCGTCGCGGAGGTCGAGGAAGGCCAGGGTCATCGTCGAACGTCCCGCAGCGTGGACAGTGCCAGGCGAACGCCGACGAGTAGGCCGCGTTGAGCAGCGCCATCGCCCTGGCGAGTTTCCGTTCCACGATGCGAGTCTCGCTCCTATGGAGCTTCTGCATCTCCTTGAGCATCAGCCGGGGATGTTTGTCAAAGGCTTTGTTGAAGAGGTTTTTCTTCACTTTTTTGCCCTCCTATTCATCCACCACGTAGTCACCAAGATTCCCATGGTCCATCCGACGCAGTTCCCTACCAGCACGGCCCAGAATCTCGGCCATTCAAATTTCCAGTCCATCACCCTCTCCTATTCGCAGCGGCGATGGCCTCGGCGCGGGTGGGGAAATAGAGCCCGTCGTGCTGGATGTGGCAGTTTCCTACCGTATAGGCATGGCGGATCTTGAACCGTCCGTCGATGAGCAGGAGCGTTTCCAAGTCCCCTCCGCAACTGAAGCACGGCTTGATGGGCGGCTCGGGGGGCGAGAGGGGCTTGAGCATGAAGCAGATGCAGTTGAACTCGATCGGAGAATCTCCTCCCCGGTGGATGGTCATCCCGTCCGGCACGTCGATCTCTTCCTTGTGCGTGGTCATGATCCCGAAACTCCTTCTGTTCCTTCCAGGTGACACCACGCAGGGTAGCGGACCCCTTCTCCGTACAGCCCTTCGAAGTCGGCTTTCTTCATGGGCGGGAGTTGGATCCTGAAGCACACCCCGCCGATCTTGCCGCCGGGACCATACCGCGACGGGAAGGTGCAGGTAATGATCCCTTCGCACTCCACCAAGGCCATGATGAAACGGGTGCCAGCAGCCTTCGACCATGGAGAGATGTCCAGGTCGTAGTATTCAGATGGAATCATGCGTCCTCCTTCAGCGCCTCGCGGAGCGCGTTCGACTTTTCAGCTATCAGCAACCATCGTGTTCGGGGCCAACCGTAGTGTTCCTCACGGCGCTTGTTGGCTTCGAGTGTGTCATCGGAAAGGACGATGGCTACTTCCAGAAACTCCCCCGCCGCCTCCCGGAGCTTGGCGTGGGCTTTGAAAATCTCCTGGTACGACGGGTACGGAGGATCGGCAGGGAACGTGGTGACTCCGGTTTCTCGCAGGGCGTCGTCCTTACAGGACAGTTCCTCCCGCAGACTCTCGTTCTCGGAGCGCAGGCGGTCGATCTCTTCCTTGTGCGTGGTCATGCCTTCCTCCCTCTCAATCTCGTCCATGCTTCGTAGACCACTCTTGGAACTTGCCCGTTCCCAGTGGCTTTAAGCTGACCCACCCGATGGGCCATCCCATTAGCCACTCGACCCACCTCGGGTTCAGCAGCCCACCAGCTACACGGGCCAAGCCGGGGCTGTGGGTGCTGTGTGGCGCGATGTCGTTCTTCCAGTCCCGGGAGCAGGGCGTCGGCAACTTCTTCACCCACGTAGCCAGTCCGTCCCCGCTCGTCGGACTCGCTCCCTTGCTGTTGTGGAGCCCGCAGACGTTCGGCGTCGGTACAGACAATCCACAGCCGTTCCCGCCTGTGAGGCGCACCGACCTCTTCCGCGGATATAACGTCCCATTCCGCATCGAACCCCGCCTCTGCCAGGTCTCCGAGGATTTGGCCGAAATAGTCATGGGCAAGAAGCCCTGGGACGTTTTCCAGGAACGCGAATCGAGGTCCCACTTCGCGAATGATTCGGATGGTATCGGGCCAGAGGTTTCTGGGGTCATCGACGCCGAGGGATTTACCGGCGACGGAGAAGGGTTGGCAAGGGAAGCCCGCAGTGACGACATGAATAAGGCCACGCCAGGGTCTTCCGTCGAAGGTCTTGGCATCGTCCCAGATAGGGAACAAGGGGAGCAGGCGGTCCCTTTGGCGCCGCAGCAGGACTTCCCTGCAGTACGGTTCCATTTCCACGGCGCAGACGGTGGTGAAGCCTGAGAGGAGGCCGCCGAGGATGCCTCCGCCAACACCGGCGAAGAGGGCGAGTTCATGCAAATCTTCCATGCACCCCCCTTTTTCTTTTCTTTGCGGTTGCTGGTCCGTGGAGCCTTGAGTGCCTGGACCTGAGCATCAACTCCAGGTTTTTCAGGGCGTTGTTTCTGCGGTTTCCATCCCTGTGATGCACACACTCCGTTGGAAGTATTCTCCTCCCGATGCGCTGTTCCATGACCATGACGTGTTCCAGGATCATGAGTCTCGGTCCTCGGAATGGGTGGAGAGCCGCATACACCCTCACGTACCCGTCCCTGTCTTTCCTCCTCTTGTAGATTCTCCACTTCTGGGGACCCGTCTTTTGGCCTCTCCGAAGTTCTCCCTTCCTCACGCTGGCGCAGGATTTCGAGCACCACACCTGTTCCTTCCTGGCTGGAGCAAACTTGGTGTGGCATTGCGGGCAAGTCTTCATGAAACACCTCCTTGCCCTTGGATTCTATCATATCTTGCAAATAGTGCCAGCTCATTCATTCCGGCTCCTCCGGCGCAGGCGGGTCACGTTGCTGGCAGTCGGCCTCCGACGCGACGGGGAAGCCTCGCAGGTCAGCACGGGCCAGGGGCGGCGTGTGGCTGTGGTCCACGGTGAAGTAGTCCGCCAATTCTGATTCCATGAGTAGCAGGCAAGCCAACTTATCTTGCAGCGCCTCGATGGCCCTCAGGCGGTCCATGAGCCGCTGTTGCATAGTGGCTATCACTTCAAGCACTTGAAGTTCATCTGTTGTTTCGGTGGATACTTTCGAAACAAGATCCTCGAAGTCCGGGTAGTCGCTCATCGTTTCCCCCTTGCGGTCTCCAGGTTGCGCATGGTCTCGATAAGCCCATCCTTCACCGGCTGGCTCACGAATGGCATATCCTCCGTTACGAGCGGTATCCAGTCCCACTCCAGCACACGGTCGATGGCGACCTCCAGGGACGCAACGCGGGCCTCCAGCCTGCGGTTCTCCTCAGATAGGTCGTCTATCGTGAAGCAGTCGTCTACGCCGCTCACGCCTCCTCCTTTTCCAGGACGGCCTTGAGGGTCCACATCACATTCGCCATGGAAGCCCCGCCACGAGCCTCTGCTATTCCAAGGCAGGATTTGCAAGCCTCCTCCAGCTCCTTCACCCTCTCCACCAGCACGTTCTCCCCGGCGGGTATGTCCCCCAGGGCGAAGGACAGGTCGTCCCGCGCAGCCTTCAGGAACTGGGAGCCCTCGTACCCGTCTGGGTGGCAAATAGCGGTCTCGATGTCCTTAATGGCAGACCGAATAGCCTTATCGCGGATGGCAATCCTCTCCACCAGCCGGGCGATCTGCGGGTCCAGGACGTTGCAGATCCTGTCCGTGGACTTCCTGAAGGACGCCAACAAGTGATCCCGCTCCTTGATGATTCGGGCGATCTGCGGGTCGCCGGTTAGCTCCACACGGCGTTCAGCGTTCATAGCGGTCCATCCCAGTCTGTAGCCGTCTTAAAGCAGGTAACATCCTTTTGGGCCTCCGCGTCCAACTCGATCAGGGAGACGTACTGGCCCACCTTGTACTTCTTGTGGCATCCTGGGCACTCGTAGAAGTAGAAGAAGTCCAGGTCCACATGCGCGTGTTCGACCTTATCGCACCCGCAGTGGATGTCCATGCAGACGTTGGTGCCCTTCCACTGGATCCAGCCGTGGGGTCCTTCAGGGGTCGGCTCAAGCTCGGCTCTACGGGCGGGGGTCACGGCTTGGCCTCCGCTTGCTGGCAACAGGGGCGGTCACAAGTGGACTCCAGCTTTCCTGTGACGGCTGCGTAAGAAAACGCGATCCCAAGAACTGCGGCGAGCAGGACAACAGACCAAATAAAGGCCGCCATCCCCCACCCGAAGACTTCTTCAGCATCCATCATTACCTCTAAACCATGCCAACAGCGCCGCGAACCGAAGGACTTCCGGGGTGATCCTCATGGCCGCTGAGTCTACCTGAACCCTGAACAGGTGTCAAGGCGCATTCTGAGAAATATTTTACCACCGACAACCGATTCAGCGGATTAGAATTGCGACTCGGCGAGCTGAGTGCCGAATACCTGCGTCCCCAGTTTCCGTGCAAACTGCTGGTTCCGCATAGCCTGCGGGAGAACCGAATCCACCGCCCGCTCTACGGCTCGACCAGCCGGCGCGAGCTTCCCCGCTTCATGGCGGGCCCCGTAGGCGATGGGGCCGAGGAGGTGCTTAGACGCCCCGCCAATCAGAGGCAATGCCCCGGGGGCCTCTCCAGCCCAGTTCCCCAGGCGCAGCATGCTTCCCATGGGGCCACGGTAGGCATTCTGCCTTGCAGCCTCGGAGTTCTTGGCGTTGTTGATGAGGATCTGCTCGGCCTCGTTTGCCCTGGAGTTCTTCGCCCTGCCCATACGGAGTGAGGAGATGTCCTGGTCGAGGGCTTCCTTGCCACGGGCAAGAGCTTCCTTTCTCGGGGCGATCGACTCCGCAAGCGCCTTCTTCTTCGCCACAGAGTCGGCCACGAGGACCCGGGTATCCTTGAGTTGCTTGATTGCGGACTCCAGGTATTCCGGGAGGTTCGAGGACTTGAAGATCGCATCGGCAGCCCTGCCGGCATCTCCACGGGCCGGCGCACCAGCGGCGAGCCTTGAAGCGGCTTCCCTGGCTGCGGCGGTGAGTTGAAGCCTCTCGTCGGAAAGCATCCACTTCCCGATGTCCATGGCGAAGTCCTCGGACTTCTGATCGGCGGTGCCCTGGGTAATCTCGGTCAGGAGACGATCCAGGTGGGCGTCCCGTGTCATCATCGCCGCCGAGGCTTCCGGCCTGTAGATCCCAGGGAAGTGCTTGTTCAGGATGGCAGTGAACTCAGGTAGCCTCGGCAGATACTGGGCCTTGATTCCCCAGGCAGGGTGCGTCAGTTCCGACAGGAACCGGAAGGTACTCTTCTCCTTCGTGGCGAGCTTCGAGGCGATCTCTGCGGCCTTTGGCACATCGGGCGGAAGCGTATCCTCCACGACCCCGGAAGCCTTCTTGGCCCCGGCCTCTGCTCCCTCCTGTGTGGCGGTCTCCTCTGCGGCCTGTTTTGCGGCTGCCCGCCTTGCTTCCAGTTCTGCGGCATACCGTTGCTGCATCTTCAGGACAGTGGCCTTGTCGGCTGCTTCCTTGGCTGCGAGGCCAGCGTCATCTGCGGCTCGCAGGGTCCGGTTGATCTCAGCTCCCTCGCCCTTCGCGGCCCCCTGGCGAGCGATGATTTCCTCGGCCGTGTCTCTGAGTCCCTCGGACCTGCCAAGCTTAGAAGTCTTCGCAGCCTGGGCCTGCTTTGTGATGGCCTCTTCCGCGATCTCCTTCTCCATGGACCCCGACAGGCCCCGGAAGACGCCCTTGACCACCGGGGCGGCGAGGCGTAGTACGCCCTCACCGGAACCGCTCCAGGCGCCCTCACGGAGCGCGGCTCCCTCTACACTCTCGCCCTTCTCTGGCATCCCGGCTAATCTGCCGATCTTCCCCTTGATCCACTCGGCTGCACCGCCTCCACCAGCGGCCCCAGCCACACCACCGGCAAACGCGGCAACGGGGTTGAGAGTCATGGCCCCGGCGGCGAGCGTACCGCCCACGGCCCCGGCTCCAGCGCCGATGGCAGAGGTGATATCCCCGCCGATGTCGGTGAGATCCGAGAGTGAGAAGCCGGACTCATCCAGGCGGTAGTAGTCCTTCTCCCCGGGCTTCTTAATGAGGATGTTCCCGCCCTGGAGCTTGGTCTCAAAGCCTTGCTTCTGGAGGTACGCCATGGCGTTCTCAGGACCCGTGGACAGGTTCTGAGCCATGAACCGCTGGCCCCGGGTCAGGTCCGGGTGCTGCTCGTCGATGGAGGCGACCTTCTTACCGGATCGAGCCCTGCGAGCGCGAGCCATCTCCAGATCGGCATCCGCCTCGGCTTCGGCTTGAGAGTTTACAACTGGGTCCATTTCTTTTCTTTCATGAACTCCACGTCTTCGGCCGGAACGTCTCGAATGGCCCCCATCGGGCTCCGCATCTTAACAGACCCGCCCTCTGTCGGCGCCGGGGACTCCCCCTGAAATCCGGTGTTCTTCTCCCCGAGCTTGTCCCGATACTGCTGAACCTCGTAGCCCCCACCCTCGGCAACGTCCAAGATGTTGTCGAGCTTGAGGCGGATCTTCTTCTCGAACTCGTCGAGCAGGATGACGAAGTTCTCCGGATTCTGGTGGAAGTCCGGGATCCCGGCGGCGTACCGCTGGAGCTCGGCCACGGCAACCTGGGCCCCAGTGATGCTCTTGACGTACATACCCAGGAGGTCCACGAGGTCGGCATTTGACCTGACCACCTCTGGATTCCCAGCCCCAAGGGCCATGAGGGCTTTGTTCCATCGGCCAGAAACGGGCCCCATCTTGTCCTCGATGTTGGCGAGGTTGTCCCGCACGAGCTTGATGTTGTCCAGGGCGTTGTAGCCGTTGATGACCGGCTCCCGTATGTCCCTCGGGATCCTGCCGAACTGCCTCTGCCGGCGAGCCTCAGATTCACCCTTCAAAGCCAGATCCTGTTGCCTCTGGCTGATCGACGCCATCCGCATGGCATCGCCAGAAGCGGATCCAAGCGAGTTGGTGACCTGTGGATTCCTGAACGGCACCTGCGGAGCCCCGGACCTGATCGCCGCCCCGCTCTGGAGGATCAGCGCCATGGCGTTGTTGAGACCCGCCTCGCCAGAGGACCAAAGGCGGTCCTTCATCTGCTGCTTCCGGCTCGCGCTGATGTTCTGGGCGATCTGTTCCTCGATGGACATCGGCTTGGGGGGCTCAAGGCCGGCGGGACGCGGGAGGATCGCTTGCTGCTGTGTAGGCGGCTTCGGAGCATTCTGGGCGATGGACGCTTCCAAGCCCCTCGTGGAGAGCCCTGGTGTGTTCACGAAAGGCGGTGATCCAACCTGCGAGAGCCCCATGGGATTCCCATGAAGATCCTTTCCAGGTGGAGGCCCTAAGGGCCCTTGCTGAGGAACAGGAATCCCATCCTCGATCGCATTTCGGATGGCATCCTCTGTCTCCCTTCGGCGCTTCTCTTCCTCTGTCATGTAGAGTTGGGAACTGAATTGCTCTGCCATCGTCAGACTCCAGCTTTCTTGCCGCCCAGAAGGCTGCTTGTTCCGTAGGATCCCGCGAAGTCGCCAGCGGCCCCGATACCCGTGCCGATCCCGGCGATGGCACGTTCCCGTCCAGCCTTCTCCGCGTCCTTCGCCCATGCGAGTTGCTGCATGGACTGGGTGAGCCCGCCGAGCTTCGTCACTTCGTTCCCGAACTGTTGCTGAGCGAGCTGGTTCGGGTACTCCTGTCCCCGGATCCGCATCTGCTGAGCATTCATCGCGTTCCTCATGGCGAGATCGTTCGCCGTGGAGGCGTTCGCCATCCTGGCCTGCTGGGTGTTCTGCGCGTTCTGGCTCAGGGCCTGGTTCTTCAGCGTGGAAACAAACTCGTTGAAGCGGTTGGCGATCTGCGCCGCTCTGTCCTGGGCCGTCAAGTCCTGACCTCGGATCGAGCCCGCAACATCCCCGACTTGGCCGAGGGCCTGTTGCCGGTTCCCGATGGAGAGCTTCTGAAGATCCGCTCCAAGCTGACCTGCGAGGGTCGCCGACTGCTGGCCTGCGCCAATCCTGGCCGCAAGCTCAGAGCCCCCGGAGAGCTTCCCGCGCTCGGCCATGTTCTGGATCGCGGCCTCGACGCCTCTTTGGTGGGCCCCCTGGACCGCCTGCCCAGCCTGATTGGCGAGGATCTTGTCTTCCGCCGGCAGACCTTCCCTGGAGACCCGCTCAAGCCCCTGGAGGGCCCGTTCCTGGGAAGCCCGCATGTCGGGGGAGTCGGCAATCCCTTGGTAGCCGTCGGGGACCGTCGCCTGATAGAGCGCCGGGTTGACTTCGGCAACCTGCTTCAGTTGCGCGGCGGCAATCTGCCTGGTGTCGAAGTCTGGGCTCTCAAGGTCCTGCCAGAGCTTCACGATGTCCTGATAGGTCCCCATCCCGCCTTCGCCGCCAAGCCCGCCCAGGACAGCGATCCCCCCTCCCAGTGCTCCGAGTCCTTCTGCGAGTGCCATTATTCTGTCTCCTTGGCCGGCTTCTTCGGTTTCTTCGGTTTCTTCTCGTAGTCAGCGGCGGTAGTGGGGGAGCCGATCTTAGTCCCAGATGTCGTCTCATGGACTCCCTCGGTATCCCCTTCCATAGCCTGCCAGGTCCCCCTAATCGGGATAGCCATGTGCGAGAACATCAGGCCAGGTTCTTTTGACGGGTCCCCGAACCCAGCCATAGAGTTGGCTCTACTTTCCTCGTACTTGCCACGGGCCTGGTTTACGAGTCGGGCCCAGTCCTGCTGGAATTGCGCCATCTGCTCCCGCCGGTCCTCGTACTTCGTGTCCTCGGCCTGCTGGAACCCGGACTGGTCAAACCCGAGCTTTGCCTGCTCGTAGGCGAGCCCTGCCGGATCCATGGTCGGGCCCCCCAGAAGCGATTGGATGGCGTTGTACCGGGCTCGCTCCTCGGCGGCGATCTGGTTCTCGACCGTCGCCTGCATGACCTCCACGGGGTTCAGGAAGCCGGCCTCCTGGACCTGCTCCCAGGGCGTCCCAAAGTAGAGCGGGTTGATCTCGCTGTACTGGGCGGCGGTCTCCTGGCCCTTCTTGTCCGGGTTCGAGGCGACCCCGGTATGCTTCTTTCCACCGAACTTGTAGGCGAAGCCCGCGTCTCTCAGGGCATCCTGGCGGGTCCCCATCAGCTTGAGCAAGGCGTTCCATTCCTTCTCGCCGTACTTCGCCCTGTTCGCCGCCTTCCACTCGGGATCGGGCTTCTTGACCTCGACCCCGTGGTTGTTGATCCCGAGGGTCATGAGCGGGATGTCCTTGATCGAAGCAAAGCGCGGATCCGCCATGATCGAATCCCGCTTGGCCTGGGCCTCAAGCGCCAGGGCGTCCCGCTGGGTATTAAAAGTTGAGGGGTCAAAACTTAACAAGCCGGGGGCGGTCTGAGCCAGGGCCCCCACATCCCCAGAACTGGTGATCTTGTCGTACAGCTCCTGGAGCTGCTTGTTTCGGGCCGTCTCCGTGTCCACCCGGCCGGTGACCTGGCCCTGGATCCTGGATGCTTCACTTTGAAGCATGTCCAGGGTGTTCTTCCTGATCTCCGCCTCTTGGGTGGCCCTCTGGCGGGCGAATTCGGCGGACTGGGCCTCCTGGGCTGCAAACTCCTTCTGAGTGGCTTCTGTGCCCTGCTGGACCCCTCCATAGGCTTCCTGGAAGCCCTTGTCAGCGCCAAGCTGCGCGGCGTCGTACCTTGCCATGCCGGAGGTGACCCCGGGGACCGAGTTCTGGACGTAGCCCTGGAGGCCCCCTGGGTTCTTGTACTCCCGGGCCCTCTGGCCTGTCCGGTCAAGGGCGCCGGTCACGCCGGCTACGCCAGTTGGGTTCAGGGCCCCGATCGACGCAGGACCGCCGTAGGAGGCCGTGGTAAGCCCCTGGGTGTCCTGGCCGGACTGGATGGCCTGTTCCACCGCCCCGGACCCTCCAACGCTGTCCCAAGACCGCTGGGGGCCTGCCTGGGTGGAGAAGTCCTGACGGAGCTGGTTCGCCTCGCCCTGGGCTCCGGTAAGGCTCTGCTGGATCGGGTTCAGGAGCCGGTCCTGGAGGGACCCGGTCCGCTGGAAGCCGCCAGCAACGTCCACGGCGGCCTGCTTTGGGGCCTCGCTGGAGGCGCCTGCCTGGTCGGTTGGGGTGGTCCCGCCACCTGGGCCAGAGGATGAGGCCGGTGCCCCGGCAATCACGATGTTGGACTGTCCAGGCATGGGCCCCAGGTCGTTCAGGTAATCCCTGGACTCGTCGCTGAAGGTCTTTGTAAATAAACCCATTAGTCGCTAAATACCGTTACCCTGGCCTTGGCCCGTCCCGTGGGTGGGTCTGTCCACTGGACTATCACCTCGATCGTCTGAGCATCGATCACTCTCCAGGCGAAGTCCCAAGGGGAGAAATGCGATGTCCAGTCCAGGATGAGACGAGTTGGCTTGCTTTTCAGGGCCTTGACGCTCAGACGGACGGTTTCAGAATTGGTGCATTCGTACTCGATGACCTTGGAGGGGAAGTTGTCCTGGAAGTTCAGCAGGCCCTGGGCGGCGAGTGTCAACTCGTCGATCTGGGCGTCCTGGGAGTCCGTCTTCAGCCTCACGGCTTCCGGGAGCTTCCCGGTCTCGTCCTCCGTGGCCCTCGTGTAGGATCCTATCTTCATCGGGGCCCTCTCGTGGTGATGTCGGTGAGAGGCCGGAAGGTGAGAGAGCGGCTCACGATGGCGAAGTGCTCCCGGGCCGAGTTGTTCCGGTAGATCGTGGTCATCGCCCTGGCCCTACGGAACTGGGTCGGGACGTTCAATCGGATCACAGGCTGGATCGACGGGTCTTCGTCCCCCCATCCGAACTCGCCCCACCCGGCGTCCTCGACCCCCCACCCGGTATCGGACTCGGAGTCCATCCCGTAGTAGGAAATCTGGGAGATCGAGTCAGTGGCAAAGCCCACCCTGGAGTGGAAAGCGACTTGGTGCGTCACCGCGCCGTCGTCGTCGAAGGCCACCTGGAAGACGCTGTAATCCTTCTCAGCCGCCGGATTCCCGCAGGTCTCAGGGGCGGTCCTGCAAATGGCGTCGATGGGCATCTCGGCGTAGGCCGCCCCGTCCACCACGTCGATCAGGTGGTCGCCCAGGGTGATCTGGTAGGAGGTTGTCGAAAGGGCGGTCACCGCGTTGATCCTGGACGCCGAGTAGCTCTGGAAGAAGTACCAGCCCTCCTCCAGGTCCGCGAGCGTGTAGGAGAAGGTCACCGTTAGGAGACTTACCGTCTCCCCCTCTGAGGTCAGCGTGGTGGCGACATCGGTAACGGTAATCGGGATCGACTCGTCCGAGTAGTCGGTGTAGTTCGTGCTGTAGGACTTCCTGTCCCGAAGGATCTGGGTCTCGTCGGCCTTCGCCAGATAGAGCCGGTCCTCGTCCCGCTTGACGTGCGTGGCGTAGGTGTTCTTGAGCCAGGGGCCCGCCCACTTCTCGGTGAGGAAGTTGAAGACCCAAGCCTGCTTCGCGTAGGTGTCACCCGAGGCCCCCTGGACCCACAGGGCGTACATACGCTCCGAAGGGTACCCCGTGGCGTGGGTGACCGCCTCAAAGCCCGAGTAGCTGAAGATCTTCTTGATGTCCCCTTCCATAGGGAAGGAGATGATGGCGATCCCGTTCTCCGACGCCTGGACGATCCCCTGGTCCGAAAGCCCGATGGCCTGGTTGTTGAGCGCGATCCAGGAGTCGGGGGCAAAGCACCGGATCTGGGGGTCCAGCACCTTTAGCGAGAACGAGGACTCATCGTCGCCTGTCATGCGGAAGATCCCGACCTGCTTGATGACGATCAGGGAGTCCTGGAGCGGGATGATCCGCAGGATGGCATTGTCCTCGGCACCCACGTCGTCATAGTTCAGGTAGGGGACGGCATCAGGGAGCCCAAGGCGGGATCGGTAGAGCCTGTTGTGCGCCGCGTCGTTCTCGCTCAGAACGGCGGTACCGGAGGTCGGAAGCGCCGGAGAGAAGATCGCCCCGGTACCTGCGTCATTCGCCGTAGCCGAGAATTGGTCCGTATCGAGTGTCCGGCCCCGGATCTCCATTCTCCCGGGGTTCTCGTTCGGCTGGGAGACGTAGAACCCATACAGGTTCGCGGACGCACGGTTGATGATCTTGCACAGGCTCTGACAAGTGTCCCGGAGGTTCTCGGAGGCGGTACCTGCGGTGAACAACTGGAACCGCTTGTTCGCCGCGTCCTCCGATGCGTAGAAGGTGTACGTCTCACCGCCCACCGTGATCGAGTCGGAGCTTGCCACTACCCCGGTGGTGGTCAGCATCCGCAGGAGAAGGTACTCCTCCTGTCGGGTGTCGGCGAAGAAGACGAACTCCTTGTGGAGCGCCAGATCCTTGCAGAATGGCGGCGTCTCGTTCCCCTTTAGGATCGTCTCCTGGTTCGGGTTGGTCGAAAGAGGTGTCGAATCGTCGTAGAGGAACGTGGTATCCGTCCAGGCGATGTAGCCGTCGGACACGTTCCCAGCCGTCACCTGGACCTCTGCGAGGAGGTAGTGCTCATCCCCAGGGTCCGTCACGTCGGATGCCGAAAGGGCTGTCCTGTAGATCCAGAGCCAGTCCCCAGCGACCACCGTATCTGGAATCGTGGTCGTGACGATCGTAGCCGTGGACCCTGCGGCGGCCAATCTGGTGAAGACCTGCCGGTGACTCGGGTAGCCCAGGATTGGCCGGTTGTTGGCGTCCCGGCGCACCCACACGATCCGGTAGCTTACCTGGGAGTCGTCAGTAAGCCAACTACCAGCCGTTGCCGTGATCTGGACATCAAGCCCCGCAGGCATCCCCGCCGGCGCAGGAGTACCCGCCAGGGCGTCCAGACGCTGGACCCCGGCATCGGTGGTGAAGTAGGAACTCTTGACCGCCTCGATAGACCTGATCCTGCGCCCAACTGAGGCGTAGGTGCCAGAGTACGCAGTGCCAGTCCCGGCGCTGTCGATGGACCTGAGCGTGGTCCCGTAGTGCGCCAACAGCGTGTCCTGGAACTCAAAGAGGCTCGTAGCGGAGTTCGCCGAGAACCGCTCGAACCCCCGGCGCTTCTCGACGAAGTCCTGTCGGGCGCAGACGCAGTTCTGTAGGTAGTGGTAGGACCCCTGCGGAGCAGTCTCAGGATTCGGCTGCGACACCAGCCCTGCGGACTTGGTTACAAGCGTCTGCTGTTTCGTCATGCTCCACCTGAGAAGAAGACAGACCCCGAAAGCGGGATCGCCGGGGCGTAGCCGTCATCCCTGCTTGTGGCCGCGATGTACATCCGTTCGATCGACTTGTCGAGCGCAGCCGCAGACTGGGGGTACCTCTCCGGGTCGATCGTCTCCATGATCGACACAACGGCAGCCTGGGCGAGTACCGGGTGCCACTCCCGGGGGATTGCCGGCAGAGCCGCAGTTTCCGACATGCTCACCCAGTCCCCGGGCTCCACGGCATACCTTCCCTGGATCGATCCGTCTACGTTGGCGACGGTACATGTCAGGGAGCTTCCCGAAATCAACGATGGGGTGATGTCCCATGCCTTGGTCTCCGCGCCTGAGAAGTTCGAGTGAAAGTCCAGAGTCACGCCGGTTGTCCAGTCGGCCGGGACCTCGGAATCGACCGTCACCACGCCGCTCGCCACCGAGACAACCTGTCTGGCAGAGGTGGACAGGACAAGCTCCCCTGGCCTCTGGTAGTAGGCCACAAGGAGGCTCCCGGCCATGCTGGTGGCGGTGTCCGGCATGAGAACGATGTGGTTTCCCTCGAAGTAGAAGCCAACGGGCCGATTCAGCGAGGAGGGATAGCCTGAGAAGAACGCCCGATCGCTCCTGGGCTTTGGGAAGATCTCCCACCTGGAGCCGTCAGACTCCACCCAGAAGACCTCCCGCAGTTTCGACTGCATGGCGCGGTGGGGGATCCGATACCTTACGGCACCGGAGACAACCGGGACTGATTCGGTACGGACGTAGTATTCCTCCCGTACGTGCATCACGGCGTTGTAGATCCGCGTCAGAGCCTCATCGTTCAGGTGCCGCAGGATGTCCTCGTCGGTGGTCCCTTCGGTAACGCTGGACCCCAGAGCGGCCTTGTCCCGTACAACCTCGATGAGATCCTCGGCAAGGTATTGTCTCATTTGTCACAACCCTTGTATTTGCACAATTCAGCCTGTGCTTTGAAGTCGATCAAGGCGCTGGTGTTGCGATCGACCGCCTTGCTCCACTCGGCGTTCAAGACGTTGAAACGCTCGTCACGCTTCTCCAGAGCAGCCATGAAGATTCGGACCAAAATTATCATGGCGATGGCGATCGGAGACGCTTTCAGGAGTTCCAAGGCGGCGGTTTCCATTTCCCTCCTACGAGTTGTTCGAGAACGAGATCTCGCACCACGCCGAGATTCCGGAGTCGTACTGAAGAACCAACCTGTCCGCCCTGTTGCTCAGGGCCCTCGGCGCCGTAGATAGCTCACAATTCCCGGACTGTGTCACCGAGGGGGTCCTGGTGTCTGCCACCGATGCAATCACGAGGATCTGCCCATCCTGACCTCCAGAAATGGTGTCCAAGTCGTCCGTGGCGGCAGAGGCAAAGGTGTCCACGCGGATAAAGCAGTCCGTCGCTCCCACCGTGATGGCCCCTCCGGTGTCGATGGTCTTCGAGCCCGGGTACAACCGAAGTCCGTAGAGGGTTCCAAGACCTTGGCAGGTGATACCTCCTATCCCAGTGGCGGACATCGCAGCGAATGTGGCGCCCCCGGTGGGGGTAACGGACCATGCGCCGGATGTCCCCGTAACGTCGTTCCCCGATCCGCTGTTGTCGATGAGGATCGCAGCCCCGGCGCCAGCGGCCTTGGTGATGCCCAACCCCGTATTCGCCGTCTGCTGGTCAATGAAGACAGCCCTCGAAGACCCAGTCTGCGTGACTGCCAGGGCGTCCCCGGTGCCGGCGTTCAGGACATCCACGCAGTTCCCGGCGCCGACGTTCGTCTTGTTGGCCCGTATGGCGTTCGCCGCCCCCGCCTGTGAGACGCTAATGCCGTAGCTTCCAGAGCTCCCCTGGGAGACGCTTACCGCCACCCCGGAGCCGGCGTTCTCCACTTGGAGCGGGACCCCAGCCCCCACATTCGTCTTGGCGATATAGACCCCGGTGGCGGCCCCCTGCTGGGTGACAGCCATCGCCATCCCGGCCCCCTGCTGTTCCACGCTGACGGCGGCGCCGGTGCCCGCGTTCTCGACGCGCACGCCGTACTGAGCCCCCGCGTTGTTCTGGTCCACCAGGAGTGCAGTCCCAGCCCCGGACTGGGTCACGCTGACCGAAGTGGCCGCCGTGTTCTGCGTCACGGCCAGGGCGGAAGCGACCCCGGTCTGGCTGATCGCCACTCCGGCGCCGGTCCCGAGGTTCGTGATGGCCAGGGCTGTCCCCGACCCGGTGTCCTGCTTGTTCACGTTCAAGCAGGTGTTGGAGTTGCCCTGGTAGATATCGACGGCAACCCCGTTCCCCCCCTGCTCGACGTAGAGCCCCTTCCCGGAGCCGGCGTTCAGTACTTGGAGGCATACGCCTGCCCCGGTTGCCGACTTGTCGATGGTGACACCGTTCGTGTCGTCGGTCTTCAGGATTTCGATCTGGCCTGAGTCGGCGCTGATCTGCGCCCCGGTGTGGTAGGCCGTGTTCAGTGTGGCGTCAGAGTTGCCCCAGCGGGTGCCACCAGCGCCATCGGCGGTCAGGACTTCGCCATCCACCCCCTGGCCTGCTGGAAGCGCCAAGGTGTAGCTGGAGACGATTGACGGGTTGGCCTTGAAGGCTACGTAGCTATGCCCGTTCTCCTTGGCCTCGTAGAGCCTGAGTTCCCCCTCGTCGGTGATCTTTACGATTCTCTCCGATGCCATTTAGATCCCCCACAGGAAGAACGGACTTGGGATGGCCGCCGCGGGCGGCGGAGGATCGCCCGCTGGCCGAGCCCAGTAGTTTCCTGAAAAGAACGTCTTTTGGAAAAAGTACGCTCCGAAGTACATTTAAACCGGGTCCACGCTGTTGATCGGGTTCATGACCGTTGTGGTCGTCGTCGCGCTCCAGGAGGATGCGGAATCGTCTTCCTTGTAGACTGTCAACGTGTTTGCGGCGAGGGCCCACTTGTTCCGGAGGACTCGAAGGGCCTGGAGTGGAGTTCGCCCAGAGCCCTCGGTCACAAGAGCCATGTTCCTTGTGAGCAGGGCATCGGCGGCCGCTGTGTTTCCTCCTGATGACAGGGCGTATCCCGTCTTGTCGGTAACCGTCGTAACGCTACCGACGCTCCCTGAGAGGTCCCCGGCGATGTTGCCGGTCAGGGTCCCGGTGATGTTCGCGACGAGCCCGCCAGACATGGTCACGGCGTTGGTGAAGGTGGCTCCGTAGTTCGTCCCCGCGATCAGGAGCCCGTTTTGAGCCCCTGCGGTGGCGTCTGGGAGACGAGTAAGGATCTCGTCGGTATCCGCTCCGATCCCAGAGACCGCACCACTAGCGTTCGCCAGGATATACCCAGCGGTGTCGGGTGTCGTGTAGGTGCTCGACATGGCCGTAACGGCCCAGGGGTCGCCAGCGGCGGATGCCGCATTCAGCTTCGCCCCGGATGAATTCGCCGTTACGTGTCCCGTTGTGATCTCCTCATCCCAGACCGCATCGGCAACCGTGGCGACCGTTGCGGCGGCATCGCGGAGGGCCTGGAGGGAGTCGGTCGTCCTGGAGAAGTCTCCGTAGGCCCCATCATCGCGGATCGTATCCAACCAGGTGTCAGCGGGGAGCGTCGGGATCCCGGTCGCCGTCCCGCACAAGTGGTCGAGGTTGATGTCAGAGAGCGCCGTGTCCACCGTGGCGTTGATCTCCGCGATGGCATCGGCCGCCAAGGCGTCGGCATCGATGGCGTCTGTGGCGATTGCCGCCGCGTTAATAGCCCCTGCCGCGAACGTGGCCGCGTCGATGGCGCCATCTGCAATCGCGGCGGCTGTGATGGCGTTCGCGGCGATGCCGTTGACGGTGGTGACAGCCGTAACGGTAGGGATCGTCACCCCGGTTTGTGTGGCCTGAAGAAGGACAGCCCCAGAGGAAAGGCTGATCTGGCCCGTTCCTGTCCCGCTGGAGAGCAGGACAGATGTCCCGATATCTCTACCGGTTTGCGCCACGCCGCCGAGAGACGTTGCGTTCACGCTTAGCACTTCGGATCCAAGCGCCAGGGAGTCGTACACCTGCGCCGGCAGAATCATGAACTCGTGGAATACAGGGCAGTGGGTAGCCACGTCGTTGATGGACAGCATCGCACGGCCGTAGTACGTTAGTTGTGCGGCGGTCAACTCAAGATCGTAGAACCCTGCGTCATCTCCCGTGACGTGGACCATGTCGTTGTCCCCAGCGGAAGCCGTCGCGTTCGCATCAAGGACCAACGTCGGGACCCCCGCCGTATCCGCCATCAGCGTCAGGTGGCAAGAAGTTACGGTCAACGCCACCTCCGGGGTGATGCCGTCGGTCTTGTCGAGGAATGGCCCAATCGTCACCCGGGTTGCCGTTCCGTATCGCAGGTACCTCATTTATGCGCTCCTCTGCCGGTATTGGGCCATGAACACGGGGACCGGCGTTGAAGACCCGCCGATGTTCCCCCCTTCCCAGTTGTCGATCATCTGTGAACTACCGAGGTCGTTTGTCCCGTGGATTCCCGCGCCTCCGCCGCTGTAGGTGGCGTCCGTCGTCGATAGGACGGTGGAGCCGTTGTATATGGCAGTCAAAGCTGTCCCATTCACCTCCAACCGCATGGTGAATCCGGCTGTATAAGTGAGTTCGTCGAAAACCAGGGTAGTCAAGGTCCCGGAGTCGCAGCGAACGATCTTCGCCCCGGCCGTATTCAGGGTGAACCCGTAGTACGAATTCGACGCCGATTGGCATCTGACGGTCACGCCGATTCCGGAACTTCCAAATAGCGCTTGGGCGAGTGCCTGGGAGTAGTGGTTCCCGTTGAACGCATCCCCTATCCATCTGTATGCCGCGTAGTTCGTGCTCCCCGCGATCTCTGCGGCGCAGTAACCGCCGGTCCGGAGGTACATATCCGCCCGCATTTGCCCGGTTGTCCATCCGGTCCTGGAGGACAAGTAAGTCCCGGCGGTCCCGGTGAAATCGTCAGTTGCCGGTAGGGCCATTAGGTCACCACCCCCCAAATAATCGCCGTACCGGGGTCTCCTCCGGATGCGTATTCGAAGGCCCCCTGCTCGTAGTTGGCTACCCTGGTCACGTTGTCGTAGTCGTCGTAGACGGTCGCCACCGCGCTCCCGGTGTTGATGGCGGCGGACCCTGCGACAAGGTGGAAGTTGGATCCCGCCGTGGCGAAGCCCGGGGTGTCCGTGACAGTATTGTTAGACACAAGCGCAGTTCCAGTAGAGTCTGTGACAGCGGACTCTATTCCGGCGGCTCCCGGGAAAGAGGCGTAGTTGTTCCTTACGGTGACGTTCGTCCCGTTAGAAATCAGAACCCCGGACTTGGTGTCCCCGGCCCTGGTCCTGTCATCGTAGATCGTGTTGTTGTAGACCCAGATCCTATCCGGGACTTGGGCGACACCATACCGAGTCACCCATATTCCGTAGAAATCGTCCTGAATAAAGGACGTATTCTGCGCGATGCAATTCCTGATGGTCCCCCGGAGCACCGCGCCCAAAACAAAGGGCCGCTGGGCGCACTTCACCCAACACCTCTCTACCAGTATGTCCCGAAGGTCCTCTGCCGATCCCATGTCCTGAGGCCCAACATCAAAACCGTATGTCTGAGAACTTCCTCCCGTTGAGGAGCAATCAGAGATCACGGCCTTGTGGGAATACGGCCACCAAGCCACATAAGCGACTTCGCTGTGGAGCTTAAGGGAAAGACGCAAAGAAGACTGGTTGTGAGACACTACTGAATGAGAAAGAATAAAATGGCTCCACACGGAAAGCCTGATGTTGTGGCCACCACCGGGTCCTCCTCCGTAGCTGAAATTGCTACCAAGGATAGCGTGGTACAGCCCGTTTGCCGACCACCCGTAATTGTAAGAACCGCTGGGCCCGTGGTGTACGTTGCTTTCGTAGGAACAGCACAGTTTCGACACCAGGACGTTGGCCCCCACATACCAAACCGCCCCGCCGATGTTGTCCACGCAATAGCGGACCTCGCAGCGAGAGATAAGTATGTTCCTCACCCCGTACCCATCTGTCCCGGACGTGTTGTACGCATTATTCAGGTTGAACCCGCTGCTAACGGAGATCCCGGAGTTGTTTCCCTGGATCAGCAAATCGCAGAACCTCCAATCGTCCCCATTCAGAGTAAATATAGTCACCCCTGCTGTGCCACAGGTGATCGTGGCTACTGTGCCGCTACCGAAGGACCCGAAGTATCCGACGGTGGCGGTCCTTGGGATGGTGGTCGAGGAAGTTACGGTCCAGGTCTCCCCCCGTCTCAGAAGGATCCTCCGGTTGGAGGCGATCAAAGCCACCACGTCCGCCCAGTTGGAAGTTTGAAGCCGTGTAGCCCCGGTAGGCTCCCCGGTCCAGGTCCCCGTCTGCGAAACGACGGTGGTACTCGTTGTCGGCCAAGCAGCATCGGACGCCGTTACTACGATGTCCTGAGTGGTGCTGGCGGTGGTCCCATCGGTGTCTTTCACCGTCAGGGTGACAGTGAACGTCCCTCCGGACTCGAACACATGAGCCGCCATTGGACCGTAGGCCGTGTTCCGACTCTTCCCCGTGGTGGAGAACGTCCCAGCCGAAGCGTCCCCAAAGCTCCAGGTGAACTTGCACTCGTGGAACTCGTAGGTTGTCGCGGTCGAGTCCGTTGCCGTTGCGTCGAAGTGGACGTAGAGCGGCGCTGCTCCGGACGTTCGGCTGGCGACGAGAGAAGGAGTGATGCTCATTTATGTCACGTCGTATGTCGGTGAACTACGGGTTCCGTCAGAAGCGGCCGTCATGACGATTCGATTCTTTGAGGCGGTCAGAGCCGACTTGTAGGTGTAGATCCAAGGGCCGGCACCCGATACGGTCGCCGTCCCTGCGGTCGCGGCCCCGATCAGTTTCAGCGCGTTCCTCGGGGATAGCCCCGTCTCGATGGCGTCCACACGGTCAAGGAGCGCGTCGGCAACCGTGGTGTCGTCTGAGAGATCCGATGTGATCGGAAGACCCGAAGCTGATCCTGCGGCCGCGTTTGGCATCGCCGTCAACCCTGCCCTGACGGCATCCTGCGGGTCGTAATCCACAAGATGCAACTCGACCAACACCGGCTGGAATCCGTTGGTCGCGGCGTCCCGCAACATCAGGGTCACGCGGTTGGTCCCAGTGGCGATAGCGTTGTTCGGTACGTGGACCTCGTAGAGACCCGGGGCGCTCACGGAACTCACCTCCTTGACCGCCGTATCGGTGGCAGTACCGGCGAAGGTCCCCAGTGTGGTGATGGTCACCACAGTAGACGTGGTGATCGCCGAGGCACCGGATCTCATATAGGACGCGGCGAAAGCCGAGTAGGCCAACCCTGTCTTCGGATCCCCATTCGATGAGTCGGATACCTGGACGTGGCAGATGTAGGAGGTTGTGCCCTTCTTGACGACTCCCTTGTAGCCGCTCCCGGATCCTCCGCCACCACCTCCACCGATGATCGTATCGCCAGTTCCTGCGGTCTGGAGACCCCCCATATCCCTGGAAGTGAAAATCCCGGATCCGATCCCTTGGGCCCCAGCTACTAGGTTGTAGTTCTTGGACGCGGCGGCGGAGTATTCGTTGGCGATGATCGCAGCGGTCGTGTTGTTCGCCCAGGTGGTAGCCGTAGTCCAATCGGCTCCCCCACTCGTGTTCGCCGTCGTGTTTCGGTCGTAGCGGTTGTAGCCATCGAAGTGGATGTTGGTAGCGTCGGCGCAGAAGTACCCGTAGGTACCGCAGTCCGTGATGCGGTTGTTGAAGATGAAGACCGGCTTCGTTGTCCCGGTCGTGATGCTGATCGCGGCGCCCAGGATGTTGACCAGGGTGTTCTCGTAGATCGCCGTATTCCCACTCGCCGTTTGCGCCACAAAGATCCCGGTCTGCCCAACGTCATGAATGCAGCATCCGATGACACTGCCTCCTGTGCCAAGTCGGATCCCGCTCCCGGTGCCGGCCACCGAGACCCTGGAGTACAGAATTCTTCCGGAGTTCCCGTTACAATTGATGGCGTAACAACTCGTGGTGTACCCGGTCCCTGTAAGGTAGGCGTCAGAGTTTACGACGGTGTCGTTGTCCCCGAGCGACAGGCCGATGACTGTGTTCGCTGTGTGCGAATTATCGACGACACAACCATGCAGAAGCCTGTTGCCTCCGGTGTGGAGGTCCACCAACCCGGAGGCGTTCGTCAGAGCCCCGGTGATTTTGATCGAATCGTATATCACGTAGCTCCCGGTCCCGGCCCAGTAAAAACCTGCGGCAAGAGCGAACACGGGCAGCGTGGAATTGATATCCCCATTCCCACTGGTCCTTGTGACCGGTATCACCGTCCAGGTGGCACTCACCCCACGAAAGATGATCGGCGAGGTCGTGGTCCCGCTCGTGGCGAAGGTCGTGTTGGCCGAGAGCGTATACGTCCCGGCCTTGACGTTCAGTCGGTCTCCAGCCGCCGCGTTGGCGAGAGCCGTGGCGAGCGTGACGGGGGTGGATGTGCTGAGGGAGTCAGACCAGGTGGTACTACCCGAAACGTCGATATATCTTTCAGTGATCGCCATTACTCACCAGAACGTCCCTTCGATCTTGTACGTCTCGTATCGGGTATACCGCTCTGACGGTCCCCAGTTAGAGCTGAAGACGACAGAATCTCCATCCCATGAGGAGGTCGCCTGAGGCTCCGCGAAGTAATCCTTGTCCTCGCCTGTGGCCGACCTGTCGGCAAGGGAGTGATGATGACAGATCCTACGAATCTCTCCGGTGTGGATGTTCAGCAGGAAAATCTCGTGTTGCAGCGGGTGCAAGGTCTCCCAGTAGGAAGATGCCGCAACTGAACTCTGGCTACTTGAGTAGGTCGAAACCACGCACCATCCGGGGTGCGCCCGCGAGATGATCCCCGAGATGTGGAAAGACAGGTTCCAGTGAGACCGAAGAACCTTGATGATCGTCGTATCTACGAGACGGTACGCCGTGATGATGTCGTTCGGGTAGCCCGACTCTCCGCCCATCTCCGTGAGCGCCCTACCCGAAGTGATTTGCCCCACGTAGTACTCGTACCCATCGGAACCAAGAACGAAATCACCGTGACATGCGTCGTAGAACAAGCGCCGGATGTAGTTCAAGTCCTTGTCGTATAGTTCGTTCTCTCCCGTGGCATCCGAGAGCTTCATGACGTAGTTCCCGAGTGGGGACATACTGACCGCGTCCCCGTAAGGAGACGGCATGGGCTCGACCCTGGCCCTGATGGACCCGTCCTGGAGATCGACTACGAGAAAGTCCCTCGTGGTATAGGACGACGTGTAGACCCCGTAGCAGGCCCACCATCGAAGATCATCCGACGGGCGCCCCTCCCCGTGCGTATAGCACACGTAGTAGTTTGACCCATCGCTCCGAGTAAGGCTGGCGAGGTTCGTTGTAGCTCCTGTGGTAGCGTTGAACTGCTTGTACTGCCTACCGTATCTGTAATACCCAAGCGTCGGGTTTGTCGGGTGCCACATGAATTCTGAGTCCACGCCATCCGCGATCCTGGACCCTATAACGGTTCCGTTCTCCGTGCTCCTGACGCTCTTGTATCCGGAGTACGGGTACCCGAGAGAAGACCGACCGGACAGCATCGTCATGATCCTGGTCCCGTCGGAGTTGACTCCTGGGTACTTCGAGTACTCGTGCCGGTTCATGTAGCAGCCGGCGGGCTCGTCGTCGATGTCGGAGATCTTCGTGACCGTCCCCCCGAATACGGGGTCGATGTAAGTCTCACCGCGCCCGATCAGGGGGAGTGTGGGGACCTGGAGAATGCTGTTGGGGTTGGTCAGGTACGTATTCCCCCCTGGAGGGGGTGACCCCCCAGACGGGACAACGTGCATGACCATGACCTTACCCATCAGGAGTAGTCCTGTGCGAAGTCCCCGATGAACCCGAGATCTGGGTGGTTGAAAACGGTAAGGATGTCGAGAGCCCCGGCCCCGCTTGTGATTGTAGGGGAACTCCCGCCGCGCCACATGATCGTATCGGCCCAGGTGATTGCAAAGGATCCAGTCTGGGAGACGAAGAGGATCGCCCTGTCTCCCTCGGGAAGATTCGAGAGTGTGATTTCGGTATTCGAGAGCAGGTTCAGGGTGACGTTGTGGCCGGCTGAGCAGTCGATGTCGGTGAGCGCGATGTCCGCGTCCACCGTCTGCGGCGTCCCCGTGAGCTTCTCCGCGATGGCGATCAGGAAGTCCGAGACCCATGTCGCCCAGCCGGTCTCCCTGCGAGCCGGGATTGTGTAGTTCGTCCCGTAGAAGTCCCGAGTGTAACTCATGCATCCTCGGAGATCTTGAGGTTCCCGGTAGTCGGGTTGAACGCGAGCTTGACGCAGGTCCCCCAGTCGATGCTGGTCCCGTAGGACCCGGTAGAGGCGATAGTCTCCACTCGAAATGCGTTGTTCGCCTGGTCGAAGATGTGTTTGAAAATCTGACCTGGGTCTAATTTGGGCCCACCAGGATTGCTACTGAGCCCCGTGACCACTCGGAAGGCCCCCACGGTGGGATCGAAGGCCCTCTGGATGCACTGGCCGGGGTCGAGTTTCAGGCCCGTAGCCGAAACCCCTCCTGAGACCCTCACGATCTTGATCGCCCCTGCGTTGTAGGTTGTTTTCCAGACCTGCCGCCAATCAAGACGAGTCCCGTTATTCCCGGATGGGGCCCCCTGGTCGGCACTATGGATGGCCCTTCGTCCCCTGTCGAACGAACTCTTGATGCATTGCATGGCGTCCGTACCTGTGGTGGCCCCTGGCGGGGGGACTACCGGGTCAGAGGCGTCCCCCCCGCCAAACCAGAGTCGTAGGATCCAGCTCATTAGCTCGTGGCCGGAGTCAGCGTCCAGCCGTGCAGCGTGATCCTCAAGACCCCCGTAGAGATCACGCCAACGGCAGCCGTCAGAAGAACGTCGGTCGCCGACACGTAATCGAGAGGGCTTCTGCTGTCAGAGGCGGACGCCGTCAGGCTGTTGACCGTGGTCCCTGCGGCGAGTGCGACTGTAGTTGCGAATCGATCCGTATCCCCCGTGACTCCGATGCTGAAGGTTGTCAGCGAGGCCCCGGCCAGAATCGTGGTCACCCTGGCATCCACAGCGGCCAGGAGGAAACCAGCCGGGATCAGACCAGCCAAGGTGATCGTAGCGGTTCCAACCCCAGAGGCGGTAGACATGTCCTGGCTCAGGGTGACCTGTTTTTGGGTCAGCGTCTGACCATTCGCCCCGGTCTTAGCGATGGTGCTCGCGCAGGTAAGGGCTCCGGTCTGGGTCGTGGCCCCTGTGTGCGTAGAGGTCCCTGTGACCTCCAGGTTGCCCTCGACCTTCACGCGGTCGCGGGATTGGGTGTAGTTGACCTTGGATGCCTTGGTGGTGGGTGAAAGTCTCATCAGAAGCTCCTAAAAAGTTCGATCCAGTCTCCACCCGAAGCGGTTGACCAGATCAAGACCAGCGCCTCGTTGAGGCCAAGGAACGCTTCCCCGTTGAGGAGCGTATTGGCCCCATCGGGCACGACAACGGTATTTGTCGCACTGGTACAGGACAGAACTAGGATCTGCCCATCCGCAACACCGTCATCGATCGCAACGATGGTGTTGAGAGAGATGGCCCCCACCGCGCCAGAGATCCGATGCCACGGCATGGTAGGGGTCAAAGAGTCGGAGTCGTACAGCGTGGACGTGGCCGACGGAAGACGCAGGACTGGGACAGACCCGATGGTCGTAGTGGACCCCTCGGCGGTAGTCGTCAGAGCCGAGAGGAGGCTCGTCAGAGACGCTCCCCACTTCTTCTCCCGGGTCTCCGGGATCGTGTAGGTCGTCCCGTGAAGGGTCTTCGTTACGCTCATGGTTCAAAAGGGGAGGCGAGCGAGGATTGCCCGCCTCCCCCCGTGGGTACTACGTGTTGACGATGCCCGAGGCGACGGTGGCGAGGCAGGGGGCCTCGATGAACAGGCCCTCGTGGCTGTAGATCTGCATGGAGTACGCGGCATAGCCGGGCTCCAGGTAGAACAGCTCATCCCCGCGACCGGGGACCTTGCTCGACAGCGGATACGCCTGGATTAAGCTCAGGATGCTCGGGTCAAGCAGGTAGGCGAAACCCTCCCAGACGTAGGGGCAGGACACGATCTTGACCAGAACGCCCTGGCACTCGATCTCCAGGTCGGCGGCTCCGATCGTGTACTTCTTCCCGTCCTCCTTCTGGAACCGGCGCAGGCCGCCAAGATCCGTGATGAGCTTGGAGACCGTGTTGGGGTTGCTGTAGAGGTTCGCGGTGCCCTCAAGTCCCTTGGCAATGGCCTGAGCGACCATGTCCTGGATCGCCTCGACAGAGAGGACCGTGGATCCAACGGCGAAGGTGTTGGGACGCCACAGGGAGTAGTCGAAGGGGTCGATCCCGTGGAGCGCGATCCCGTCGGTGTACGTGGTGTTCAGCATGGCGTGGACGCCCTCGCCCTCGCCCCAAGTGATGGGGTTCGCGTGGACGCCCTCGGACTCGAACACGATCCAGTCGCCCGCCGCGACGTTGGCGGCCTGCGAAAGGGTGATCGACGGAACGGCGGAAGCCACATCCACTGAGTTGATCGTGGCGGTGTAGTCGGGCGTCCCTAGGTCCCGGAGCCCGGTGGCGGCGGCAGCAGTCGCCCCGCCGATGGTCACACTGACCTTTGCGCCTTCCATACCAATGAAGTTGGCGGAGGCGAAGTTCGCCCGAGCGAGCAGAACCGTGGTCCCGCTGGAGTAGGTGGAATCCACCTTGGCGATTCCAGCCTTCCCGTACCACGCCCTGATCTCACGCCGGCGCTGGGCGGAAAGCCAGAGGTTCTCGACGATGTGGCCCACCGAGTCAACGAAAGAGGTCTTCGAGTTCGCGCCCTTCGCGGCGGTCTCGTAGTCGATCGCGCACCAGCCGTGGAGCTGGCAGCCGTCGATCGTCGCTTCCTTGATGATCCCGGGGATGACGTTGTTGAAGGCGAAGGCGCCAGCCTGGGCCAGAGCGTAGGTGAAGCCGTGCTCCATCTTAAGAGCCACGGGCATGCTGAAGGACTTCCCGAGCCGGCCCTTACGGGGCTTCACCTGCTTGATGAGGCGGGTGTTCTCGGGGAGCAGCTTCTGGATCTTGTCGGCGTAGAGGATCTTGAAATTCGCGTTGAGAGTGGTGGCCGTGTTGTTGGCCAGCCCGGTGCCGTATGATTCGGCCATGGAGGCCCCTCCCTGGTTTCAGCGGTTGACGTTAGGTCAACGGCCTACGTCAGCTCGGCGAGGATAGCTCTGTGGAAATCCCGTGCGTTGCTGAAGTGGGCCGTGGGCTTACGCTCACGCTCCTTCGCCGGGGACTCCTCGCCTGTCTTGGTGGAGGGGAATGGCTTGGGGGTGGTGGGAGAAGCCGATCCATTCTGGGGGCTCGTTGAAGTGGTCGCGGTGGTCCTGGATCCCTCCAGCACCTTGCGCTCCCGCTCCAACTCTCCCCAGTACGATGCGAAATGTCCGACTGCGTCATCGAACGTGAACTCGATCCCGGGAGCGAGGTAGTTGCGTCTCAGGAAGTTCCCGAGAGCTTGCCGTACGATCGGCTCCTTGGGGATCTTGTGGCTGTCGATGGCGGCGTACAGTTCTTTCTCAGATCGTTCCGTCGATTCGCGCTCTGCCCGTTCGCGCTTCGCGGATTCGACCGTCTGTGCCTCTTCCTTGAGGCGCTGGCGGTCACGATCGATGCGGCGCCGTTCGATGGAGGTCTGGCGGTCCTTCTCCTCCATCTGGCGCTCAAGGACCCGGGGCTCGATCCACTTGAGGACGGTCTTGTAAACCTCCTCGTCGGCCCTGTCGGGATCCCAGTTATTCTTCCTCTCAAGGCGCCGCTGTAGGGCGTCGAAGGGGTCCTTGTCAAAGACATCAAAGAGACCCTCCGCTTCCTTCTTCGCAGTGGCGGCTTCCTGAAGGCGCTTGTGGCTTGCGCGGGCGAGCTGGTAGCCCCGGACAAGCTCCGGCTCGTCTACCTCGAACTCCTCGCCATCGACCTTGACCCTGTGTTTGGACAGGGGAGGAGAGGGTGACTTTGGCTTGTCTTCACTCTTCTTTTCTACGGGCGTAGTCTCGGAAGTAGATTTGGCCTCGTCACCCTCTCCCTCTGTGGAGGAAGTAGTAGAAGTTCCACCAACCGTGTCGCTCGGTGCCTTGTCTTCTGTTTTGGCCGCTGGCGCGCTTGATTCCGTGGCCGTGTCCGCCTCTTGATTCTGGTCTGAAGTCGGCTCGGACTCGTTCAGGGAATCGAGAATCTCGTTGGTGAGTTTCGCCATCGGCGTCCTACATTATCCTGTTATTACGCAATGTCAAGCGGGTGGTTGATTTGGGACCGGAACCTGTTCCGGGGCCATGGGATTCGGCTTTGCGGGGTTTGCGGGGTTTGTCTCGCCTCCTGCGCCCTCCTGGACCTTCGGCGGGGCGCCTGGGTTCGAGGTGCTCGTGGGGCCTCCTACAGGGCTCATCGCCGGCTGGCCCAGGGCCATGGCGAACTGGGAGATATCCTGATACCCCATAATGGATTGCAGGATCTGGGAGCCCGGGTTGATGCTCCGCATGACGTGGTCCATGATGTGGCCCAGGGTGTTCGCCGCTACCTTGGGATCCCGGCGCACCGACATGGTGGAAAGGACCCCCTGGTGCTCCCGGATGTGGAGGGAGTGGTAGTCCACGTCCATCACTTCGATGGACTCGCCCATCATCAGGGCTTCGTTCTCCTGGCGGATGACGTTCAGTTGGGCGCGGTCGGCCTCGAACATCGGGTCCAGGTTCCCGGTTTCGTAGACCTGGTTGTACTGCTCCACGTTCTTGATCGCGCCGATGGAGATCAGATCCTTCGCCTTGGCGTCCTTGCCGGCAAGGGTCTTCGTCATGGGGTTGACACTTTCCACCACCACGCGATCGACCATTTCCAGGTCGGTGCTCGTGAAGCTCTCCAGGTGCGGCAGATTGTGGATCCCCAGAACGACCACAGAACGCTCCATCGTGGCGAACTGCTTGAACATCTGGAGTATGGAGGTCGCAACCTCCTCTCCCAGTTTCTGGTACGAGTAGACGAAGGGGGAATTGGCCTGGACGGACTTCGCGTCAAGAAGGGCCAGCGCATTACCAGCCGTCACGCCCGCTTCCGGGATCCCTCGGGTCGCCCCGGAGACTCCGGAAATGAGTTGCATGTGCTGGACGATCCTATCCTCCATCTTGTGGAGTTCTGGATTTGGGCTCAGGAAGGGGAGCGGCTCAGGCTTCACGGGGCTGGAGTAGATCCTGGGGCCCTTCTTCGGGGTCAGGATGGTGATCCGCTCTGAGCCAGGGGGCGCCCAGAGGCCCTGGCTGGCGTAGGCTGCGTGGTTCGTGATGATGCTGGAGATTTCCCCGTTGTGCATCTCCTGGGGCGCCTGAAGGCTGAATGCGGGCGTCCAGCCGGTACCTGTGCCCACCCACTCACCTGCAGAGATCCGGGAGACGGGAATCCGCTTGTAGGGGAGTTCCGTGTCCCTGAGCCAATTGTCAGGGATCCACATGCAGTAGCGGCCCGTGGGGACCGCCGGGGTACGCTCGTGGAAGAAGTGGAAGACCGGGACCTGGTCCTCGTCGAGGTACTCAGGGATCCCGGTGTAGAAGGACAAAGCGGACTGCTTCTCCTCCTCGTAGGTAAGGATCTCCTCTTCCTTCTCGGGGAACATGGCGGCGAGGTCCCATCGGTTCTCGTAGGTCCGCACGATCGCCCACTTCTTCTCTTTCCAGGGCCGGGAGCAGTTCCAGGCCACATCGAGTGCCGTGGGGTTCCGAAGGACCACATCGCCCTTGAACTTCGGCCCCTGGGGGATCGCCTCGGCCATCATAGGTACAGGGTTACCATCCACGGGCAAGCCGCCTCCCATGGGGTCCACCTGGCCCATGGGGGCCATCATGGGGTCCGGGGCCTGATCGATGATCCCGCCCTGCTCCTGCTCCGCAGGGTCGCCCGTATCAGGGTCCCAGGTGTGCATGACGAACCCCTGGGCAAAGACGAGGGCATGGACGGCGGCGGTACGGAGTACCTCTTCGAGCCCGCGCTCGCGCTGGTAGTAGTCGATGATCCCGGTGCCAAGCCGTGCCTGCTGCATGGACTTGACATCGGTGTTCACCGCCCGGCCCTTCAGGGCGAGCCGGTCGCCGGCTGCGAACTGGAAGATGTGGTCCAGGAGGCTCCGGAAGTGCCCGATGCCGGCGAGGACCTGATTCCCCTCCTCGCCCGACATCTTGATCTCCATGTTGATCGCCTCGCCCACCTTGTCGAAGAACATGTCGTGGTAGTAGGCGAGGTTCCGCAGGATGCGCCTGTAGTAGAGGCTCCCGCGCAGGTACTTACCGTGGTTCTCCCAGTGGTCCTTGAGGCTTTCGACGAGCTTGTCAGGCTCCTCGATCGCCCAGTAGAGGTCGGACCTGTCGTTCGTCATGCTCATTTCAGCTCCTCGATGGATTCGTACTCCATCACCTTGGGGCCGTCTTCAGCGTCCGTGCCGAAGGGGACGTTGAGCCAGCCCTCCTTGCCCCAGATCGCGCCTGAGTTGGCGGGTATGGGGTTGGACTTGTTGACGTGCCGGTGACCGTAGACGAGTGATGCAAGAAGGTCACAGTGACCCATCTCATCGTCGTCCTCGTTCCGCGCAAAGTCCTTGAGGTTCTTCGCGTAGGAGCCGTTTCGGAGCTGATAGATGAGGATCGGGCATTTCGAACCGATGATTCTGATCTTCTGCTGCCTGACCGTGTCCCGCAGGGAGTTGATGGCCATGTCCCGGTCGGTCTTCTGGACGGGGATGATGGGCAGGTTGAAGATCTGGCACATGTCGGCCCGCTGCTGTCGGGTGAGGTCTCCGTAGAAGGTGGGCTTGATCGACTCGGTGAAGACCTCCTTGGCCTTCGCCAGTATCATGTCCTTCAGGTTCTGGGTGTTCTGCCGGTGGACCCAGAGTTCGCCGGCAATGACCATCAGATCCTTCAGGAAGTCGTAGTAGTAGTAGATCACGCCGTTGTAATCGTCGTACCCGGTGTCGATGGAGACCTGGGCGTTGATCCATCCAGGCTTCACGTAGTTCTGGACAACGACGGTGTCGTAGCCGCCGTTCTGCTCCAGTTCCACGAACTCCGGGACGATCAGGCCGGCGGGGTCGGGGATCAGTTCGCAGAGGAACTCTCGCCTCCAGCCGATCCCGTGGACGCCGTCGCGGCAGACTTTCAGGATCATCTTCTTGTCCGACTCGGTGACATCCTGGTTCTGGTCGCCCCGGATCACGGTGTAGGCGTCCTGGGCCTGGGCCTCGGGGATGAACCGCTTGACCATGGGGTGGTCCATGGTAGAGGGAGGCGTGGAGATGATCAGGAGGAGCGGATCGTTTCGCCCGATGAAGTGGTAGGCGATGACCTCTTCGATCAGGCTCTCGGGATCCTCCATGTCGCGGAACTCATCGAGTGCCACGAAATCGCTTTCGAGCCCTCGCTGTCGGTTCCCCTTCTTGTACTCCGATCCTTCGAGGACGACGAATGATTCCCCGTGCCGGTCCCACTCGGGGTTGTTGAAGATCCAGGTCTTGCCCTTGCGCTTCGGCTGCATGTGCTTGGGGCACATACGCAGGATCCACTCGATCTGCTTCCGGTGGATCGCCTCGCACATCTCATCTGACGGGGCGATGATCCGGGCGGTCTGGTCAGGGTGCCTCAGCGCCCTCTCGATCGCCATCATGTCCGTCATGAAAGACTTCCCCAATCGACGGTGGCAGTTCGCCACCACCGGGCCCATCTCCGTCGGGTGGTTCTGCTTCCACGCCGTCACCCGGTCGTAGAGTTCCCTCTGCCCGTGCGGCCTCGTCAGGTAGCGGAGGTTCCCCGCCCTCCACATGATCTCGTGGTACTCCTCGCTCGACTCCAGGGCCTTCAATGCGTGGAGAGCCTGAGCCCTCTGTGTCGCCGGCTTCATTTTGGCCAGTTGCGAGGGCATTCTTGATGCTGGCGATTTCCTGGAACTGGGCGGCGATGTCTTTGGCTCCATACTTTCCGGTTCCCCTTCCGCGTTGGCCCTCGATGGTCTTCCCTGGGATCAGGCCCCTGAGCTTCGCCTGAGCCATGCGCCTCGTGACGATGAGCCCCTTGCGTTTGATCTCGCAGTCGTAGACGGAGCACATGGAGTCGAGGCCTTTCGCCACCGCCACGAGAACATCGGGCGCGATCTTACCTTCGAGCGCGTTGTTCATGGCCTTGATGACGATCTCCATGCTGTCTTCGACGCTGTGGCGCACGGCGACGGATCCCGGGTCGTACTCATGCGGGACAGGGATCGAGCGCAGGGTGATCTTGTTCTTGTACTTCTCGGCGGTCTTCCGGACCTTGTCCTGGAGGTGCTCGTAGCAGAAGCCGCCCGACTGGGCCACGCGGGCAAGGCCGCAGCGCCGGCCCTTGTCGTCGTGGTGCATACAGCGCCATGGGCCGCCCATCAGTTCGCCCTCTCGAATTCGTTGGCCGTCATCACCAGGGACAGGTTGCGCTCGATGAGGTCGATCCTCGTCTCCAGATCGTTGAGCTTGGAACTCTTCGAGTCGTCGAGCTTCTCGATCAGCGCGGAGAACGCCTCCACTCCCTGTACGTCGATCGTCTTACTTCGGATCAGCTTCAGGGCGAGGGAGGACACTACGCGCTGTATCGTCTCCTGTCGGGTCGGGGTTCGCTTTCGCAAGAATCAGTCCTTGTGTTGGGAATTGCCGTTCGTAGTACCACCGGGGGTTATCCTCCTCGTCCAGGTGGGCGTACCGATGCACCCAGGGGATCCTGCCGACGAAGGGGATCTTGGAAAGTGTACGGCAGATGTTCTTTAGTCGTACGCCGTAGTGGTCCTCCCTGATCTCAAGGAGAAGCCTCGGACCACACTTCTGGAGCATCTCTTCGAAGGTGATTTCATCTATCCTCGTGTCTGGTCGATTGAGGAGTTTCGGGTCCAATGGGGCTGGGTTCACGATGAACCAGTCCCCGTAACGAGGGACGTACATGTGACACCATCTACCCAGCATGATATAGGTTGGGTGGTCCTGGGCGAATACAGGAGCAGCCTTGGGGACCCTCACGAAGTACCTAACCTTCATTTTTGGATTCATGATCTGGGTTCGTCACGTGACGCCAGGTTCTTCCTCGACGAATTGCGCAAACAGTCTGCTGTGCTACCCCAAACTTTTTAGCGACATCTACTCCGCGCAAGGGGCTTGAATAAATCTCACGGGCGCTCTCTTCTGTTATCTTGGCATTCCAGCGACTCTCCCCCTTGCTCTGCCTACCCTTATTCACCATGTCTCTCGAATTGTCGGCTGGGTCTCCCAGGAACAAGTGGGTAGGATTGACACAGAGCTTGTTGTCGCAGGTATGGCAAACGAGTTTCCCGTCTGCCGGTCCAACGAACAACTCATAACTAACCCTATGGGCTAGGATCTGTCTACCGACCACTGATTTAGGGATACAACCGTATCCCTTGCTTTGATGTCCTCCGGACCATTCCCAGCACTCTGCGAAGTTCATGTGGCAAGCTCCTTCTTGACGATGTAGGAAACCTGAGCCTGGGCGAACTGGGCGCCGTTGAGCGGAGAGCGGACGAAGAACCTATTTCTTGTCATGGCCGAGTTGTCGTTCAATCTCTTGCCGCCACTTCTGTTTTGGCGACATCGCGTCGTCGTCGATACGGTCGATTTCGGTCAGCAGCCCTTGGACTTTTTTCCGCGCTTCTTCTTCGCCATCGATGTACTCCTGTGAAACGAGGGCGGCCCTCAGTTGTTTCTGGGCCGCGTCTCTTTGGTGGTCGCTGGTTCCCATCCGCTTCTCCGCTTCGGTTTCTTGGTGAATGCCGCCCAGTCCTCCTCGGTCCACCCTGCCTGGTTCAGGGGCTTCGCATCGGCGTAGCTGAAGTTCCACTTCCACCAGTGGGACTTGGCACCCCTGGTAGGCCGTGACGCGCTATGCGGGTTCTTGAGGTTCATGTCTCGAATAGAGCTTCTCGTCCTCGTGCCAGTAAAACGGGATCCCTCCGACGATCACGAGGGTCATTTCGTTGAAGGGCAGGACCCACTGGGGCTGGATCGCCAGGAGGAGCTGCTTCAACTGGTGCATCCGCATGGACAGGTGGACGTTCTTATCCAGGTTCTCGAAGAACTGGTTGAACTCGCCCTCGATCCGGTCCCAGTTCAGAGAGAGCCCAGGACCCGAACCACGATCTTGAGGGCGATCGGGAGGACTTCCATTGCGAGCTTTCGTAGGCTCTGCATGGTTTCCTGGCTCGCCAGCGCCCCGCACAGTTCGATCTGGTGGCCGAGCATCTTCAGGTTTTCGGACCCGATCTCCCTGCGATCCCCCGCAAGAGCATCGCGGACGGCCTTGACCGTCCAGAGGTTGATGTTGTCCAGTAGGGGCTTCAGTTCGGTCCCCAGGGCCCCCAAGTCTTGGATGAGGATTTCCCTTACATTTTCGGCCACCTCGTCGCCCAGATCCTTCAGGGCTGCTTCGATCTCCGGCTTCGGCATTGATCACCTCGTCTTCTCCAGAACCTTGTCCAGGAGGAGGACGTGCTGCCGGCGCAGGGCCTTGTCCTCGTCCGAAAGAGCGGAATCCCCCTCCACGTACTGGAGGTACGGGCCCCGAATGTCGCCCCAAGCGGCCTTCCACGCGCTCGCCGAGGGGCAGGAACAGCCCAGGGATAGGCTCAAGATCGCCAAAAGCGCCAGGTTTCGCAGCATATCAGCCTCCTTGTTCTCAAATCTTACAAAATTCTGCCGCATTGCAAGAATTTTCTCTTGAAATATTCCAATTTCTCGCTAAAACCGCCCTCCATGGACGAAAAAGCCCTCCCAGAGTTGTATATGGTCCTCTACTTGAACTCCCGCGGCGAGCACGAGTACCATATCTCGGTCCCACTCGACGAGGAAACTAGGACCATCCAACGCATCGCCCGGAACAACATGAAGCTGACCTCCCGCGCAGTTGATCCCCACTTCCCCACTTGGGTACAACTCGTCTACGAGGAGGTCAAATGCTCGCCTACGACCTCGCCGTCCTCTTCTGCGTCTACTGCGTCGGATTCCTCGCCGGGTACATCTACGGGAGAGTGAAGTGAAGAAGAAGTTGAAGAAACGGAAGGCCGCAAAGAAGACTCCAAAGGTCACGCTGGAGTCCTTGAAGGCCCAACTGGACGACCTACTCGGGAACCATGCCCAGTACGCGAACCTCATCAGCGAGATCGAACGCCTTCGCGCCAAGATCCAGGAAATGGAGCACGGGGCCAAGTGGGAAGTCCCCGGCCTCTGGATCGAGATCGAACGTACAGCCAATCTCGAACTGCGCCAACGTATCTTCCAGATCACCCACCCAACAGAATGTCCGCCAAGCAACCCGCCCAGCGAGGCACAGGAGACAAGAGCATGAAGAAGAACTTCTACTTCGTCGCCGTCGTCCGAACACCCAAGCAGGAAGACCTTACCAAGGCCGCTCCTGATCCTGAAGTCATCCTCCAACCCATCTGGGTCTTCACCGCCTCACCAGACTCCGCAAAGCTTGAGGCCATGAAGAAGGTCCCCCAGGGCATCCCTGCCGACGAGATCGAGGTGCTCGTCAGGCCCTTTTGAGACAGAGACGGAAGATCAAGCTCCTTCAGCTGATACGCTCTGGAATCACCGCAATCAGATCCTGAAGAGGTGGGCCAACCTACCTAACCTAGGCCAAATAACTTGGAATTAAGACTACGTAACGCTTGCGGATAATACGTGTTAAGTAGGGCCGTCTTCCATGTCCTACATTGCGCCGCCTACTGTTCAGGCTCTGCAGGGCAATTCCTCCAGAACTGAAGCAAATCCAGCCTAAAAGACCTCGAAATCCAAAGACTTACAACAATCCCAAAATTTCCCGCTTGACAGACCAGCTAAATTTTAGATCCTTGACCGTTGAGGTCCGAATTCCAAGTGCCCCTTGGACACGCCAGGAATCGGACCGTCGCGGCGGATCACATACGCCGCAATCCTCCCAGTATAGATCATCTTCATCAAACGGTACCAATCCGAAAAAGAGATTCCTTCCACAGGAATTGACGGGGTACCATCCCAGCAACAAAACTACGGGCCGCTGAATAAATCCTGCTAAAGGCTGCTAAAGGCTGAAAGAAGTTGCTCAGCCTGGCTTTGGGAGGGACCGCGCCTGGAGTCTCCGTGGATCGTTCCATTGAAGTCCCCGGAAAGGCCACCCGTCTCCTCTGGGGATCTGCGCCTCTGCGCCAATGGTGCTGCGCGCCTCTGGGCCGCATGGCCGCTCCGACATGCGCCGGCAGTTCACCTTGCCATGATCGACCTCGCCAGCGGGCAGGCAGGCCCATTGTGGGGCGATCGTAGTGCGGATCTTCAAGGGAAGGAAGTACGGGCAAGCCTACTCCGAAGTAAGCAGATCCCGTATAGGATACCTGATCCGTTAGGGGCGAGTCAGAAGTAAAGCATACCCCGATACTTAATAGCCGCCTTTCCGAATGGCAACAGCGTAGATACCTGTTAGATCCCCATGCCCATATACCCAAGGTGTCCCCAGTAGAGCCCTGCCGGATCCCCCTGGGGCATATACCTGAGATCCAGCCTACTTTGCGGCACAGAGTACTCTTTGGGACAGAGGTAGCGTCTAATCCCCCTCTCGTACCATTGCATTTTGCAATGTTTGTAAGCCTTTAGGCTTTTAGTTTGTGGTCTGTTGTGGAATCCGTAAGGACTTACGACTTTCTTTCAGTTCTTTTGGATTTCTACCGAAGGGACCTTGTATTGCGGGCAAGAGATGAAGGC
>ERZ1292632.688-Hain-H43-01um-R2-688-length-37671-cov-6_pt1 | contig 37671 bp, 36 predicted proteins | sample MGYA00564407_ERZ1292632 | MGnify/ENA primary metagenome ERZ1292632 (study PRJEB36523, sample SAMEA6512637) | groundwater metagenome | collected 2019-01-08 | study: AquaDiva: Metagenomics assemblies of 32 groundwater samples | reverse complement strand
AAGTCGGGTCGTCATACAAAAAAATGAAAGGGGGGCTGATGGAACTCCTTACATTCAATCCGGACCGGCCCTAAGCACCCGGTGTCACAAAATAAACTGAGTGTTCGACCCCGCGGTTTCCCGCGGGGTTATTTTTTTAATTAAGCCGCTCGAAACCAGTGTGAGCGACGGGTCCCTTAAGTAGTTTCTTCAAGTGCCCCATTTTTTGCGCTTTAACGATAAGCGCGAAGACTTCATTCAGCGCCCGTTCATAGCGGGCAACATCAGCATCGGTGTGCGCAAAACTCGCGTAGTAAAGGTTCGATGCTAAAAATCCACGCTTGAGCATTTCGGTCACGAAAACTGTTTTTATAATTTGCGCGTCAGGGCCTGAAAAAGAGAAAAATTGCATTGGCGCTACGCCACTGCAATTAATCACCAGCCCGTGTTTCAAAGCAGCCTTCTGCCACACCACACGCACGCGGCGGCCTAGCGCGGCAAGACGGGTCTGCACTTTCTTTTTTTTCATGGTGCGAATTGTGGCGAGAGCGGCAGCGGGTCCGACCGCTTCGGTCCAGTAGGTGCTCGAAATAAAAGTCCCTTGTGCAGCCTGCATGACGTTTTTCTTGCCGATGATTGCGGCCATCGGGTAGCCGTTGCTCATCCCCTTGGCAAATATCGCCATGTCAGGCATAACGCCATACGTAAGATGTGCGCCTCCAAGCGTGAGCCGGAACCCCATCGTGATTTCATCAAATACAAGTACCGCACCGGCTTTGTTGGCAAGTGCGCGCACTTTTTTAAGAAATCCTTTTTGTGGTTCTTCTCCATGAACGGGCTCCATAATAACTGCAGCGAGCTTGCCGTGCTTTTTGATTATTTGTTCAAGTTCCTCAATGTGGTTGTACCGAAAAGGAACAATACTCCCACGCAAGCCCCGGGGAACTCCTTTAGGCTCGAGACCCTTCAGCAAGTGCGCGGCAAGCGCATCTTTTTTTTGTAAATTGGTCGCTAAGTACCAGTCGGCCCAACCGTGATACCCGCAAAAGGCAATCGTGTCGCGCCCGCTGTATGCGCGCGCAATGCGTGCGGCAATAGCCATACTCTCGCCGCCCGTGCGCGCGTAGCGCACCATGTCCGCCCACGGGTGGAGTCGCAACAGCAGTTCGGCAAGCTCGACTTCCTTCGGAGTATTGAGCGTCGACATTGAGCCGTGCTTGATGGCGGCTATCACCGCATTGTCGACGTCAGGGTTGGCATAGCCAAGCATGTTGGCTCCCACCCCCATCAGCGAAAAGTCGGTGTATTTTTTACCATCGAGATCCCAAATAGTCGCACCTTTTGCGCGCGAGTAGTATGCGGGCCACACCCCGGGAGCAAACATCTCCGCGCGCTTGCTTAACAGTTGGCCGCCGCCAGGAATTATTTTTTTCGCCCTTTTCCAAAGTTTTTGTCCAGAGTTTTTCATGCGAGTGCCTTACGCAATGTCCGTACCACGCGCGCCTGCTGCGCGGAGCTTATTCTAGCAAATATTGGCAGGGAGATTTCGCTCGCATACCAGGCTTCGACGTTCGGGCAGGACCCTTTTGTATATCCAAGTTTCTGGTAGTACGGGTGCAGATGTACCGGAATATGGTGTACCTGCACCCCTATCCCCGCAGCACGCAGGGCGTCAAAAGCTGCGCGGCGTTTGCGGGAGTCTACGCGCACTGTGTAGAGATGCCAGGCAGATTTGTTGTCTGCCGAATCGGCCGGGGGCAGCGTTATGCGGACATCATGTTTGAGTAAGGAAAAGTATCGCCGGGCCGCAGCAGAGCGTTTGGCGATAAATACTTCAAGACGCTTCAACTGGCTCTCGCCGAGCGACGCCAGAATATCAGGCATACGGTAATTGTAGCCAAGCGCCTGCTGCTCCATATACCAACCGCCCTCGTCTGCGTGCTCCAAACGCGAAGTATCTTTAGTAATGCCGTGGCTGCGAAAAAGTTTTACCCGCTCGGCGTACTCGGCATTGTTTGTCACCACCGCGCCGCCCTCTGCGGTGGTAATCGACTTGACCGGATGAAAACTGTAAATGGCCATATCGGCCCACGCGGCGGCAGGCTTCCCACGATATCGGGCTCCGAGACTTTGTGCAGCGTCTGCAATGAGTATGAGTTTATGTTTTTTAGCGAGTGTGCGCAGCGCACGGTAGTCGGCCGGGCGGCCGGCATAGTCGACGGGCACGAGTACTTTTGTTTTTTTTGAAATCTTCGTACGTGCGGTTTCTGCAGTCATAAGCCCGCTTGCCAAGTCGACATCGGCAAAGACGGGCTTCGCCCCCAGATATAAAGCGGCATTCGCGGTCGCGGCAAAGGTAAGTGCCGGCACAACAACTTCATCGTCCTTTTTCACTCCGGCGGCAAAATACGCCGCATGGAGCGCCGCGGTGCCGGAGTTGAGCACTACGGCATACTTGGTGCCCGCTTTTTTTGCGAGCGCTTTTTCAAAACGATCGATCCCCGGGCCCTGAGTGAGCCGTCCTGAGCGCAGAGTCTTTACTACCGCCCTGATATCAGCCTCATTAATATCTTGGGTCGAGTATGGGATCATGAATGTATCTTACGCGAGATCAAGCATATTGAGGAGCGCCTGCATCTCTTTTTGCGACAGATATTTATTATCTTTGCTGTTAAACTCAAAATCATTTTTCATTTTTCGTGCTTTGGGGTATTTGCTGATGTCTATATCCCATTCCCTGGACTGAGAGAGAATAATGTATCTGTCTTTGAGCTCCAACCCTTCACGAGCTTCACCAACGGGGACGAGTAGCTCATGCAGTTTCTCTCCGGGGCGAATGCCGATTATTTGCTGTTTCGCTTTTGGCGCGATTATTTTTGCAAGATCGGTTATCTTCATGCTGGGAATTTTCGGCACAAACAACTCGCCTCCCTGCATGATGGCGAGTGAGGAGAGTACAAAATCGACTGCCTGCGGCAACGTGATCCAAAAACGAGTCATGCGTGCGTCGGTGATGGTTACCACTCCTCTCTCACGCTGCGCGCGAAACAACGGGATAATACTGCCGCGACTCCCCATCACATTGCCGTAACGCACAACGGAAAATTGCGTGTCCCGCTCTGCCCCGCGGTATGCATTTGATTGTATAAAAAGCCTATCAGAAGCAAGTTTAGTCGCCCCATAAATATTGATGGGATTCGCAGCTTTGTCAGTCGATAACGCTATTACCCTCTGAACATTGTTATCAAGTGCCGCGTTGATTACATTCATGGCGCCGTTTACGTTTGTCTTAACTGCCTCCATGGGGTTGTACTCACACGCGGGGACTTGTTTGAGCGCTGCTGCATGCAAAATTACATCCACCCCCTCACAGGCACGTTTAAGGCGCTCGCTGTCACGGACATCACCGATAAAAAAGCGGAGCTTGTCGGAACTAAACTCTTGCGCCATTTCCCACTGTTTGAGCTCATCGCGACTATAAATACGGATTGCTTTCGGATCGTGTTCAGCGAGGATTTTTGTTATACATGCCTTACCAAAAGAGCCGGTGCCCCCGGTAATCAAAATAACCTTATTTTTAAGGGTATACATGACGTTTTTAAGCCCGCGCACTATACCACATAGATAACTCCGGTGAAAGAGCTATCGTTGCTTTGCCATATAGTGCGCCAGAGCTCCGGGACGCGAAAGCGCATAGACCTCTGAACCTATATCAGTGCCGAGCATTCGAACCGCCTCAATGAGTTGGCTTGAGATGGGATTATTCTCGGTAATCTTCATGTCCGGAGCAGAGGGATACTTGAGAAGCATCGTATAGCCGAGCGAACTTTTGTCATCGGGCCTGCCCTGTGGAATGACTTTCATAAGAGTCGCTCCCAAGTTTGTATGGAAATTCATAACCGGATCATGTCCTGCAAGCAGATATGTTTCCACCTCTTGCGGCGAAGGAATCTTTTCTACATGAACTATCGGTTTTGCTTTGTATGCTGAGCTGCAGATAGAAACACACGTTAGTGTGTCTTTGTCTCGTGTAAAAGAGATTTGTCCAATTACTTGGTCATGAGTATCTACTGCTGCGATCGTAGTTTCTTTGCTCAGTTTTTTCTTATATGCATCTAGAGTCACGAGGAGCGGTTGCCAACAATGATTATACAGTTCGTGTGACTGCCTCACATAGCGGGATTGAGGATCTATGACTGTGAAGCGGTTTTCTTTAGTTTCAAACAGATCGTATATCGACTGGTAACTCTCTTTAGGCGATTTCTTTAACACCGTGCGCTGAACTTTGCCCGTTGATGTCGCTGGCAGCTCCTCTACGGTGACAAAGCGCACAAACTTTGGTGTCTCGTAGGCACTTAGGTGAGGCGAGCCGGACAAAAGTGCGAATTTGATCCGGCGTTTGGCGGCAGCATCCTCTACGCCACTCTTGAGGATAATAATTGCACCGACCTCTTGACCATACCGTTCGTCCTCGACACCAACAACATATGCTTGATCGATGTCAGCGGAGACTTTTTTCAAAGCATTTTCAACCGCGACCGGTGAGATATTAACACCTCCTTTAATTATCATCTCGCTTTTGCGTCCACGCAGATAGAAAAACCTCTTGCCTTCGATCACTTTATACAGACCGATATCGCCAGTTAAAAAATACCCGTCTCTAAACGCAGGCTCTCCTGCCAAATACCCCGCCATTATCGCAGGGCCTTTCACGACGAGCTCGCCCTCGCTGTTTTCTCCTAAGATTTTCCCCTCTTCATCAGTTATTTCAACCTGAGCCCATTGGAGCGGCGTGCCAATCGAGTTTTCTTCGACCAGTTGTTCAAAGAGCGGTTCGGGGAGATCGGTGGGTACTCCGGTTACCCGCAAAGCAGTCTCCGTTTGACCATAGCCCTGATACAGCGGGATGCCAAATGTTTGAATAAACTCCTTGGCACTTGCGGCAACCACCGGAGCCGATCCTATCTGAATTCTCGATAGTTTGAGATCATGTTTCGACGTAGCATATGCTTCTTTGCGCTGTAGTTGGTCAAACACGATAGATTGCACGATCGAGGTAATCGTTGAGCCCGTTCTGGCAGCCTGCTGCCAAAAATGCGAATTGGAGTAGCGAGGAACTATGGCAATGCTTGCACCCGCAAGTAATGCCGAGAGACAGAAGGTGGTGGAATTAATGTGATGAAGCGGCAGCTGCACCAAAAAACGGTCTTGGGGAGTAATCTTAAGCCACTTCGCAATACCGTCGGCGTTCACAACAAGATTTTTCAACGAAAGTTGCGCCCCTTTGGGTCGCGCAGTGGTCCCGGAGGTAAAAAGGATAAGGGCCTCGTGCGATAGATCCTTCATCCACTGCGCCTCACCTCCTGAAAAACTTTGTACGTCTTTTTGAGACAACACTATGGCGGCCTTACTCAGAGACGTCTTAAACTCCGTGAGCTCACTGGTATCGCGTTTGGTATCAAGCGGCACGGTGACAACTCCGCTCATCCATGCAGCCCAGCTCACTATAAGGAGTTCCGGGCAATTGCCGAAATTAAGCGCCACTCTATCGTTCGGCCGCAGGCCTAATTTCTTGAGTCCCGCAGCCGCAACGGACAGATGCTCCAGCAGCTTTGCGTAGGTGATCTCTTGCAGCGTGTTTCCCGCTTCGTCGCAGGAAAGCAGCACCACTTTTTGCGGATGCTCTTTGGCTAAACGGGCAATATGTTCGTAGAGATTAGTGATCATAGTCTTAAAATCTTAAGCGCGCGTGCGACGGTTGTTGCAGTTTGTATATGATGCGGAAGTATCGGAGTGCCCGTACAAATGCGGACTGTGGGTATATGCACTGACGCTGAGGCGACCATGGCAACCGTCTCGGGTCCCACCACCGCGCGGGCACGCACGAGATCGTGGACTAAATCTTTCTCGCGGGATTTCTCGATTCTGCCTTTGTGCTGCTTAATGAGTCCGTCAAACCGCTTAGGATCTTCGGCCGGGTGCAGACGGATTCGGATCGGGTAGTGGGTGTGTTGCAGCAGTTCCTTTATCATGTGCGCTGTGTTTGGGGCTGGCCGACTCATGAACACAATGCGGTCTCTTCGCTTAGACGATTTTCTATACCGAGATGCGATACCGGCAAGGTACTGGTTTCTGACCATCCGTCGCGCTACCCCCGGGAAATAGTGTCCCGCAAGCGTCCACGCAAAGCGATCTCCGACCCATAGTTCGTCCGGCAAAGTATCTTTCCAATTTTTGGCGGGGTATCCAAATCTGGTGCGATAATCGCCCCACGATTCTAAATACACGGCGGTCCTAATCCCTGCTTTTTTTGCACATGTCAGCGACTCCCGCTCAATCGTGGTCATCCATCCCGTACCAAGAAGCGCAAGCGCGGCGTCTCTGTGTTTGGCTACTATGTGCGCGATGTTTTTTTTGTTTTCACGAATCACCCGAAAAGGAATGCGCTCCCGACGAAAGATGCGCGCCGCCGGTCCCGCGGCATAGACACTATAGTGCTTCCCCTTCGTGTGAGTTTTTAGATATGCGCCAATAATCTCCGCGGCACCGGCGTCATGCGCCACGACTAACACGCTTTTCATAGCTCGTCTCGATGAAGATATACTTTATGAAACGCTTCGATGACGTCATCGAGATCTTTTGTACTCATGCCTGGATGCATCATTTCATGCAGCAAAAGTTCGCTGTTGTAGAGACGTTCGGTGGTAGGACACAGATCTTTGGTTATACCGAAAAGCGGCATTCGATAAATGGGTTTGACGTACCCGCCTGAAATTGAAGCCCCGGGCAGCTCAGCAAGGAGCGCCTCGATAAAGCGTTTGCGCGTTACCCCGACAATTTTTTCGTCATACAGGAACGGCTGCACATAAAAAACATGTTCGCTCCCCGCGCGCTCTGGCGCGGGCACGATACCGGGCAGATCGCGCAGACGCTCTGCGAGATACGCACAATTTTTTCGTCTCTGTGCCACCAGTGCATCGAGTTTTTTTAATTGCTCACGACCTATCGCTGCCTGCATTTCCGTCAGGCGGTAGTTTTGCCCAATGAGTTTTTGATCGGGGTCCCCTTTTGCTTCTACCACCGCTTCGGCATGATTGCGTATGAGCTGCAGCCGCTCTGCTAAAACATCATCTTCAGTAACCGCCACCCCGCCCTCACCGGTGTGTATATGCTTATGAAAATTGAGCGAATAAACGCCAATATCGGCAAACGTGCCAGCGCCCTTGCCTTTGTGGCTGGCACCGGGGGCTTGTGCGGCATCTTCTACGATTTTGAGATTATGTTTTTTTGCAATCGCTGCAATTCGCTCGACGTCGTACACGCCGCCAAAAATATCGACGACGATAATTGCTTTGGTGTGCGGGGTGATTGCCGCTTCAACGGACTTCGGATCAAGACAAAAGTACTCCGGTTCGATATCGGCAAAAACAGGCACACCTCCCCACCACAACACACAAGAAACGGAAGCAACCATGGTATAGGGGCTTACAATCACTTCGTCCCCCGGCTTAATGCCAAGCGCACCCACAGAGGCGATGAGTGCCGAGGTGGCCGAATTCATGGCGATGGCGTGCTTCACTCCAAATCGCTTCTCCCACTCACGCTCAAACGCCTGCACCTCGACTCCGCCGTAAAAATCTTTATGCCACACACCGATATATTTTGAGAGCACGCCGGAGTCCATAACCCGGTTCACGGCATTCTTTTCTTCCTTCCCTATCGTGTTGTACAGGGGGAAAGGTGCGGTGCGCACGGCCTTCCCCCCATTGATTGCAAGTTCCGACATATCGCTATAGTACTTCACTTTCAGTTTTTAGGGCTTCTGTGAGGTTAGGAGATGCACTTTTTTTACCATCCAAGACCGCAATGGCATGTCGGTAAAGATTGGGCAAAGCATCATGGAGTCCGGTTTTTTGTATGGAAGCACGACCGAGCGTCACAAACCCCCTATAGAGCGGGTCTTTGTGCGGTCGCTCGATCATTAACTTTTGGCCGCTTTCTATAAAGCGCAGGCGGCCCTTGCTTGTTAAGATATCAAGCTCAAAAAGCGAGTATGCCTTCGCGTCGCCTTCCGTGAGCTGTATCGTGACGTTCGGAAGAAGAAACCGTCCGAGGTCGACGAGGTGAGAGCCGTTGTGCAGTAAAGAGCCTGTGTAGATACCTCGAGCGGCAATAATTTTGCCCCAGAGACCTTTTTTTATTTCGCCGGCAACTTTTTGCACCACAGGATCAAAGCGCCGCGAGTAATTGACAATAACAGGCGGTAACCGCCGTTTCTTCAATTTCGCAATGTCACTTTTGCGGGTGACCACGGGTTTCTCGCAAATGATAAGGCGTGGTTTGAGCCTCGAAAGTTCCACCATGAGCGATACGTGGGTCTTGTCCGGAGTAGCAATTACCACAATATCCGGCTTAGCCGCTGTAAATAGTTTTTTTGCGGAAGAAAAAAACGATGTCTTCCACACCTTCGCGGCTTCCCTGCCAGCCCGTACGTTCGTGTCTGCGAACCCGACGAGTTTCAATCTGGAATTTTTCGTAATCGCGTGTGCATGAGTGAGTATATGCGTTGATGCCGGCGTATCAAAAAAAGCAGCAATACGACCTGCCCCGATAATTGCCACCGTATATTGTCTTTTAGAGTTCATGGGCCTTTTTTCTTCGTACATTGCTATTAAGCGCTGCGACTTGCGGGTTGGCTTTTAAAAACTGTACAACGTCTTCAGCGCCGAAATCTGGCGTGAGGGGATAAAGGCTCTCGAATACTTTGTTGAGCAGTTCATAGTCCGCCTTTTCATCAAGCACCACCCTAAGTTCCGGGGCTGTGGCTTTCAGCGGAGCCTTAAAATTTTGCTGCCGATATTTTTCAGGATGGGTAGCAAAGTAATAGGAAACATGGGTGCGGTATATCGGTTCTTTGACTATTGCCGCGACTTCGGCCAAGGCAGATGTCCGAAAGATAATTACTTCAAAGCCGCCCGTTGGATAGGTGGCCTCAATATTGTTTGCCACATACTCGGCACCACTTTTAAAAAACTCTTCAATGCCGCGATCAATGTCTCGGTGGTCAATTGCAGGGCAATCACCGCTTACCTCCACAATGAGATCGGCCCGCACTGACTGTGCTGCTCCGAGTACTCGGCCAAGCACATCCTCTTCGCTGCCGCGAAACACCGCTACCCCGAGATCTTCCGCCAGGGCTGCCGTGGGGTCGTCCGTCTTGTTGGTGGTGGTTGCCAGGCAGATGACATCGACGTACTGACTACGCTGGAGCCTCTCGATGATATGCTGCAGCACCGGCTTACCGACAAGCGGCATCAAGACTTTGCCGGGCAGACGAGTTGAGGTCATCCGCGCCTCGATAGTCGCCACTATTCGCTCGCTCCTGTCTTTATACATATGGCCACCCTACCCTGATATAACGCCCTTTTCAACCCTGAGGTCACTGCTTGAGAGGAGCAAAAGCGCTCACAAAAACCTTGTCATACATTTGACCAGCAGCGTCCTTATATTGATCTTTAAGTGTGGCCTCCACGGTAAAGCCGGCGGCGGTATACGCCTTTATCGAACCCGTGTTCCCCGACACAATGCTCGCGGAAAGTTTGCGAATGTGCAATTCATCAAATGCTATCTCCATACCCCTTTTGATTGCCTCTCTGGCGTAGCCCTTGCCCCACGCATCACGCTCTCCTATCACCGTGACCAGATCAGATACTCCGTTTTTCCAATCAATCGGTCCTATTTTTATGTTACCGATATGCCTCTCGGTCGCTTTTTCGCAGATCGCATACAGCCGCCAGTTCTTTCCATCTTCGCCATCGTGCAGATGCTTTATGGCATCCTCCCGCGTTATATTGCGCGCCTCTAAAAATCGAGTGACTTCCGCGTCCTTGAACCACGTTAAATAACGATCATTGAAATCATCTTCGACGAGCGGCCTCAGATATATATTATTTCCTTCTTGCATAGGTTTTCTTTACCATCCGCCAATATCCTACATCCCGACGCCGCGCCCCCAGCACAAAGCCCTTTCTTTTTACCTTGGTGCGCTTCCATCCTAATTTTCGCATAACGGCGTTAAAGCCGGGATTTGCGGAGCCGGCCGTCAGCGAAGAGACGCCCCACCGATCAAATGCGAACTTGCTTGCCGCCCCAATCGCCTCGCTGGCATAGCCCTTACCTTGCTCGTTGCGCGCTCCGATCATAATAGAGAGGTCTGCACTCTTGTTCTTTCCTAGGTACAAGAACAAGTTTCCGATATGCTTTTTGCCCACCAGAATCGCAAAATATAGATTTTTAGATTTTTTTGTTTCTGTGACAAATGACTGTAACTCTTTGAGTGTCGTCCTGATGCCGCGCCGGCGTGTATACTCCTGCACTTTCGGATCATTCATCCAGCGCAGGTATCTCGCACCCACATCGCCTTGCTTCAACGGGCGCAAACATACGCGATTGCCTTTAATTAACATACCCTTTGCCGATTATCGTATAGTCTTCTTTTTCCGGAGCCGTTACTTTAGAGGGTGTGATGATGAATTTGCACTCCTCCTTTTTATCAAGCCGTACCGTGTCTACTCCTTCATCGTTACTATGATTTAAGACACTGTCCTTCAGCTCCCACACGCTGTCTTCGTTTTTTCGCCACACAGTTGGGTCGCGCCGCTCGTCGATAAAGTAATTAAACCCGCTCTCGGCGACTCCAATCCATCGTAAAAAAAGCTGCAGATTTTTTGGCATACGAAGCGAGTAGTTTTTCACAAGTTCTATCCCCTCGTCTCTCGTCAATCTCTTGAGTCTTATCTCACGGGACACGTGGTCCGTGATTTTACTGTAGCCCCACTTCAAAAATTTTATATAGTCGTGTACGTCCGAGTAGTTAAAACAGTCTACATCGTTGTAGGTATCAAACGTCCGTGTCTGCGGTGCGCTCTCATATTCATACTCATTGATCATTTGCTCGTGCTGCGCCTTGCTGTCCCAGCGGATGTAATTTTGTAAGTAGATACCCCGTACGCCGACTTTCTCTATTTCTTTGTCATGCGGGTAGAGGTACGGCAGCACGTCATCCTCTGTCACGTGCATACTCTCATCTATTAAATCCTCGGCTTCAAAGCCCATGAGATCGTGATCTTTGCGATATTTGCGGGTCATCTCCACTTCATCAAGGTGCGAAAACATCCCAACCTGATCGATCCCCTGATGCACTCCCCAAATAATAAGTGGAATTTTAAAGCGTACCGCCACCTGAACGGGAAAAACCGTTTGCCCCGCAAGACAGTGCCAATACATGCTGCCCATCTTACGTAAGGAAGCCCTGGTAACATTTTTTACGCGCTCGGGACTCACGTTCATGGTGAGAATGTCGCACCCGAAAAGCGTGCGCAAATAAGCCAGGTTTCTAATGCCGCGTTCAGTGTTGTAGTGCTTGTTATACGTTACCAAAAGCGGACGCAACCCGAGCTTTTTAATTACCGTATGCACAATAAAATAAGAATCGCGAGCGCCCGAGACCGGCACTACGCAATCGTAACTATTGCCGGATTGATTTTTATACGAATCGGTAATTTTCTTTAGTTTTAGGAAACGTTCATCCCAAGTAAGCATGTCTTTTTCTTCATGGACGCGGCAACCGCTGCACACCCCATCTTTGTCGAAGGTGAGATTAAGAGGATGGTTTGCCGGATATACGCAGCGGGTACAATATTTCATATGACTTCTTTTGGCTGATATTCAAATCGGAGTTTCTCCAACACCGCGTCATCTTGTTTGCGTATCCTGCCATCTGCATCAAAAGTAAAATTTTTATAGTCAGTATATGTGTCGAGGCGAACCGGTATCTTAGCTTGTTCCAGATACGCTTTAGCGGTCGTAACGCTATGCTCGGTAAAATGAAAGAAATTTCCAACGGCGGCTGCGCTCGCCTCACCGTTAGTAAAGACCTCTAGGATGTGCCGTGGATGTCCGCACCCGCCTGCCGCGATGACAGGGATATCAACCGCCCGTGCGACCGCTCTCACGAGTTCCAGATCGTAGCCCTCTTTCGATCCGTCTTTTCCAACGTTCCGTATCAGTATCTCCCCGGCTCCGAGCGCGGCACATTCTTTTGCGAATACCACCGGATCTTTGCCGGTCGGGGTTTGTCCTCCGTGTATATACACCTCATATCCAGTATCAGTTTTTTTTGCGTCAATCGAAACGACAACACACTGATTGCCGAAAATCCGTGCTGCCTCCTTAATAATCTGCGGTGTTTCAACCGCGGCTTGATTGATAACAAATTTATCTGCGCCGCCATGAACGAGCTCGCGCATCACTTCAACGGTGTCCACTCCGCCTCCCATAGTGAGCGGCACAAAACTCAACTTCGAGAGCCGGGCCAACAAAGCAAAGTCGGGTGCTCGCTTCAGGCGGGCTTCCCCGATATCGAGCACGATAATTTCATCTATACCCCATTGGTTTAAAAAATCGACCGCTATTTCGGGCGAACCCACGGGCAAATAACGTTCAAAACCAACGCTTTGCACAACGATGCCGTCCTTAACTATAAGACTACCGATAATCCGTTTAGACAGCATAGTTAAAAAATGCCCGCAATAAACGCAGACCGCTTACTTGACTCTTTTCAGGATGAAATTGCGCACCGAAAATATTTTTATGTTGTACGGCCGCAGTAAGCATTTCACCATACTCACAGGTTGCTGCCACATATGTTGCGTCTGTCTTAAACTGATAGCTGTGGTCAAAGTAAAATCGCATACGTTTGTCGAGTCGCAAAAATAGCGGATCTTTTTTCTGGATTTTTAAATCGTTCCACCCCACATGCGGGACTCGAATGTCTTTACTGTTCTCGATCCGCACCACATGTCCCGGGATAAACCCCAGGCCCGCATGCTGCCCATTCTCGCTAGAGTCATCTGCAAGAATTTGCATGCCAAGACAAATGCCCAGAATGGGCTTTTTTTTCTCGATGACTTGCTCACGCAATACATCGATGATGCCGAGTCTTTTGAGATTATGCATTGCCTCTGCAAACGCCCCCACGCCCGGCAAAATATATGCCGGAGCTTTTTCTATATCTTCCGTACGGGCAGAGACCGCGTACCGAATACCCAACCGCTTGAGCGCGTTGACCACCGACCCGTGGTTTCCTACACCATAGTCGATGACCAACACTTGTATGGGCGTGCTAGAGGACTGGGGCATATTCTTTTTTATACGAGTTGGCGACGCGCCAGAACTCGTCTTCTGAAATTTCTAGATAGTCGCAAAAGCGCTTAATATACTCCGGCGCGCACTTGCCGTCATACTTTTTGACGAGCGCAAACCCCTCCTCGCGCGTCATTGTGCCGTAGCGTATGAGCTCACACACTTCATCCGTAACCTTGCCGAAACCGTATTTAAAAAATTTAATCATTTGATTAACGAACACGAAATCCTCGTCCAGCGCCTCAAACGGATGGATGGAGCCCCTCTCCTCCGGTCGATCGGTACGCACCTCTAACCCATGCGCTATCGAAAAAGCGGCATTATCCACTTTCGTAAAATTGGGCCAAAAATAACCGAGGAATACTATTTGGATATTCGCCCATTCGAACTCTTCACTGGTGGGATAGCGGTACCAAAACAGATGCTGGGCCGTTACTCCATCCCCCAAATAAATGTCAGAGCCGGCCGAAATCGTATTTTGATTACGCATCTGATTCGCATCCCAATTTAACGAGCCAATCGCCAAGTCACCTAATTGTGTTGCCGGATTTTCTCCCAAAAACACAAGCGGGATATGATAGGCAATGGCCATCTTAGGAAGCGTGGAAAAGAGGGCGGTCTCGGTCGACTTTGCCCAATTGCCATATTCAAAAAACCCCTTGCGCATGAGCTTCTTCCACGTCTGCGGGTCGGGAGAGATGGTGATTGTGTCAAAACCAAGAGAAATAAGGTTCGAGAGGTTGTGCGCCCCGCGTTCGGTCAATTGCTCGGGAGGATAAGAACATGACACTAGCAAAGGCTTGAGGCCGAGCACGTCGCGTACAAACATGGCCTGTCGAGTGCTGTCTTTGCCGCCCGAAACACCGATGATGCAGTCGTAACCGGAGTGATTGGATTTTTTGGAATTAGCGATTATGTGGTCTAACTCTTTGCGACGTGCTGCCCAGTCGATGGAGTCGAATTGTTCCATATAGAGGCAGGCAGGGCACACTCCGGCCTCATTAAACTTAATCCCGGGCCTGGTGTCCGGTTGGACGCATCGTGTGCAATACCGCATAGCGAGATTCTAGTATTAAACCTCCCTCGCAGCAATGAAGTCACGGGAGGGGCTTCAAGTCGCTCCGCAAAAGAGCGGCCAGACGCTCTGCCGACTTGCCGTCAAATGAGTAGTGTTGAGAGAGAAACTTCTCTCCTTTCTCCACCGTGTGTGCATAATATTCGCCTTTCTTACAGAGATCCCCCACCGTATCAATGAATTGCTCGTCTGTCGCGACGTATAGTCCGGGCTCTTGGTACACGCGGAGCGCATAATTGTATGACTTCCAAGGAAAGAGGATGAGCGGTTTTTTACCTATCATCGATTCGTACATAACTGTCGAGTAATTGGTGGTTACCATGTCGCTAATTTGTATAAGCGAAAAGAGATCGTCAAACGAAGAAATGGCGACGTCGTTAGGAAAAGATCGGGCAATATGTGCCCGGTACACTTCGGCACTGTTGTTTGCCCGGAATTTAAAAATGATTTGTAGACCGGCGACCTTCTGCTGTACTTTTTGAAGAGACCGGAAAAATTGAATCATCTCATACGAAGAAATATACTCGGATGACAGACCGGAACTTTCCCACGGGACCGAGACAAGTACTACTGGTCGCGTTGGGTCAAGCCCAAGCGCACGCAAGCGCGCCGCACGCTCTTTTTCGTTTGGCGGAGGGGTCGTGAGATACCAATCAAAACGCGGGGAACCAATGGGCACAATGCGTTCGGGCGCATACCCGTGATTTTGTACATACAAATCCCGCACAAGAGAGCCGTAGGCCGCTACGTATGAAGTATCGAGGAGTGAGAACGCTTGTTCGGGATCGATAATCGCGCCGGCATGCTGAAGTTCAATTGAAGGAATGCCGAGGCTGTGGGCCATATGTGCCGCGACAAAGTAGTGATACTGTCCTCCTCTACCGGCGCGCAGAAGTACGCGATTGATAGTATTTTTTTTATAAAGTTCTTCGAAACAAACGGCGTCGGTCGCGACTTTGCGCGCGTAGTCCTTAAAAATAATCTCAAAAACAGGCTCTACTACTTTCCAAAATGACATACCGCCAAAAACAAAAAGATTCTTAAATTCCTGGGTTTGTCGAGCCGCTTCCCATCCCGTCGCATACTCCCGCATAAGCAGATCTACTTCTTCAGAAATTGCACTCGTTTCAAAATCACGCGGATGATAGAAGCGCATGCGGTGCCTCCATATTTGCGCCAATCCAATATTCGCAGCCTCGGTCCTATCCATGACGACCAGTTCGACGTCATCCATTTTTGTAATGAAAGGCTTGATATGGCGCCAATAGTCGCTGACAAAAAGCTTTAATGGTTTTGGTGGAACTAAAGACTCGACTAAAAAATTTTGAATATTCAACGCAACGCCAAGTGTGCCTCGCCTAACTCTTTCAAGCATCGATGGTTTTCTATGCACGATACGCTCGCTACCAAGCGCCATGCACTCCAAACCTCGTATCTCGGCGAGGTGTTTAAACGCCGTCGTCGGTGCATGTACATACTGAAGCGCCAGGAGTCCCGCACTTGAGGGTAACACCATCATTGAGTGCGGGACGATGATGCGCGATGGGGAATTCGCACTCACTACTTTTTCTGCAACATAGAACGCATGAATCAGCTTGTCGAGATAAAATTGTAAAATCGCCTGATGCGCCTCTGCCAGAGCGATGCCGCGCGCGGCGTAAAAGCGTAGGGCCGGATGCTGCAAGCTTTCTCTGGCGATTTTTTGTACCTCATAATACGATCGTTCAAAGTTCGTATAGGTTGGTACATATGCGAGAACCGACGTGTACGGAATGGCGCGCTTGAGTAATTCCCCCTCAACTTCGTACTCAAGCGCCACGAAATGACATTCGGCTATCGCGATAGATTTTTGCTCTAGAAAGTGGAGAACTTCTCTGATTTGTTTTGCTTCATATATCGCTATGAGCGTCTGTTTATTGGCCATACGTTGTTTTTGCCTCTTCAAACATCTCCATAAGCTCCCGGGCATACCGGTCCCAACTTATTTCTTTTTCAACAAAGGCCCGGCCGTTTGTCGAAATTTTTTGATACAGGGAGGGGTCGGCAAGCCGTTCAGCGGCCTCTGCGATTTTTTGCGGGCTAAAGGGAGGGACGAGCATCGCCGTTACGCCATTTTCTAACACTTCGGACGCACCGGTAGTTTCAGAAACAATAACCGGGAGCCCCATCGACATTGCCTCAAATATCGCAAGTCCCCAGCTTTGCAGGTGCGCCGGAAATACAAACATATCCGCAGTGCGAAAAGATTCCAAAAGCACTTCATGTGATACCTTGCCTAAAAATCGAACCGCCTGCTCTAGATGTTGCTCTGCCACTAATGCCTGCAACCGCTCAAAGTACGCAGCATCCATCGGGGCCCCAATGATCGTCAGCGAGACGGAAAACCCGCGACGCTCTAAGTACGGCACTGCAAGAATCGTATCCTCAAATCGGCGATGTGGCAGCAGCAGAGCTACGGCAAGTAGGTTAATTTTTTTATCCCTGATGCCCGGCCTCTGTCGAAAAGGGAACTCGCTTGCATCTAGACCGTTGCGGACGATACGGGTTGGTTTACCGTACGCTTCGATGGCCCATACCCTGTCACGGGTATCAACCACCGCAATAGAGTCGATGTAGCGCAGAAATAGATAGTAGTCGAGAGCGTCCACGAACCAATACCATACGCGTTTAAGCGGCGAGGCTTTTAAGGTCTTATCAAATTGCGAGTTGCGAAGCAGCGAATGTTTTTTGGTGGTCATATCATCAAGCATCCACACTGCAGGGATTTTCCGTACTTCTTTTTTAAAATATCGCACAGTACGATATACCAATTGATCGTGCGGGTGCAAGATATCCGTATCAGGAGAAATCTTTAAGGCAAGATTGCGTGCCGCTTGATTTTCGGTGATGAAATTCTGAAAAAAACCTATAAACCCTCCTTTACCCGAATACGTTCGCATCCGGATGACCGCCGGCTCATCGGCGACAATAACTTTAAAATCCTTTAAAATTTCGGGGTAACATTCTTCCTTGTCGTAAAAAAAGGTGTAGATCTCAACCCTATGTCCCGCTGCGCGCCATTCTTTGGCCGCGTACGCGACCATACGCTGCGCACCGCCGCGGATATTCAGGCGTCTGATGCTGATGGCGATATTCATTACTTATGGGATGACCTGCTCATGAAGCGGCTTCTCCAGACGGTAGGTGTCTTTTTCAAAATCTTCGCCGCCCCTGACCCCGTCTACAAACGTTATGAAGATCGTGTCTTCAAGAGCCACGAACTCATGGGCTTCGCCGGGCTCCCATACCACCAAATCATTGGGGCCGATAACATTTTTGGTAATGTTCTGCTCGCCGATTTTTTGTCCATAAATTTCAAACTTTCCGCTGACCACAAAATCGTGCTGACGCGAGAGTTTATGGTAATGATTTCCTCGAACCGAACCTTTTTTTGAAAGAATGATGGTGCAGTGCTGTTTTGGATCATTGACAAAAATATCAGTGATAGTACCCCGAGCATCCTCAAAATTAATAGGCTTATGAATGATTTGCATAGTGCTATGGTGCCATATGAGGAATAATGAATGCAAGCTTTGGGTATTGGGGGGAAAGTTTTGTCTTTAGCAAATCGGCAATATTCCACGGCAAGATGAGCGCATGCGTTATCTCATCGGTAATTGCTTCATCGGCAAGTATCGGAATCCCCGAGCCCGGAGTGAATTTGCCGACCTTAAGCGGCGAAGCGTCCGTAACAAAATCGAGTAATGTGTTATCTATCCCGCAGTAATTGAGCAGCGTATTGCCTTTCGTTGCCGCACCAATGCCGATAATACGGCCTCTGGTTTTGGCAGCGCGCAGATCATGCAGCAAGGACTTTTTAAATTCCGCGACGCGATCGCGAAATGAGGCGTAGGCGTCTGAATCAAACAACCTTGCCTTTTCCTCGCGTTCTACATACTCAACCACTTTTGAGCTTTCTGCACCACGACCGACGGTGATACGAAGCGAGCCGCCCATATAGTCATTGTGTGTAACATCGAGGATGCTGAGTCCAAATTTTTGGAAGTAAGAACGCAAAGGACGCACGGAAAAATAAGACACATGTTCGAGATAGACGGTGTCGAACGCCTCTCGTTGTACAAGGGTCAGAAAATACGGAACCTCAGCAACGAAAACTCCCTCTGCGGCAAGAGAGCGGCAGATGTTGCTCATAAATTCATCGAGCGCGTCTATGTGGTTAAAGGCGTTGGTGATGATTATTACCTTGGCGCCGCCTTGAGCAAGAACACGATCCGCCGCATCAGCATTCCAAAAGTCACGGATCGTGGGGACACCGTTTTTTTCCGCGATCGTTGCGATATTGCCTGCCGGCTCAATATTGAGCATACGCGCGCCGCTGTGCGCATGAAAAGCCTGCAAGAGCGTGCCGACATTACCGCCAATATCGACGACAAGATCTGCGGCCGTGATGTTAAATTTCGAACTTACTTCGCGCGCCATTTCGTCGAAGTGTGTGACCGCGGCCTTGGAGTTAGCCGAGTCGTAGCTGTACTCATGCTCCTGATAGCGCTGTTCTTTAGGGACAATATAGGAGTTCATTGCATGGCCGCATGAGGTGCAGAGCAATACTTGGAGCGGATAGCGCGGGAGTGCCCGTGCGGCAATTGAGTCTTTGACAAACGTATCGGCGAGCGGGTGCATGCCCAAATCGAGGACGAGCTCTAACTTGTTTGACTTGCAAAGCTGACACTCGGTCATTTTCATGTAGACAAACTATATCGCTCTCATAGTATATTTGACAAGCATATCGTTCTGTGATAGAGTTTTACTAGAACTGAACCTCAAATAGAAAGGCCGCGCCCATGAATCTCGACTCGGTTTCGACTGATACGCTCGCGAAGACTCTCCTCACACGGCCTGACGTTCTCGACCAGAACGGCATGCTGGTCTTCCCCGTCTATCAACTCTTCTGCAAGTACGGTGTACTCCCTTGTGTTGACGGAATCGCTGTGCGGAGCAACAACAAAAATGAGCTCGAGGCTATGGCTATCCGACGCGGCACGGGATGCTTCAAAGGTCGCCTCTGCTCGATCGGTGGCAGGCTTCTGCACGGCGAGAGCTACGAAAACTGCCTGCGCAGACAATTCCGCAGTGACGTCGGCTGCGAAATAGAACTACTGCGTCCATGGGACCAGCCCGTGGGCGTTGGCCAGTATGCGCCGCTCAAGGACCCGCTCAATGACCCGTGGCCGAAAGATTTCGGCCCCGAGGATAACAAGCATACGGTTTCCATGTACGAACCCGTGCGATTGCTCGGCGTACCTCAGTTCGGTACTACCACACACGGCGGGCAAGAAGCTGCCAAGGTCGAGTGGTATACACTTCGGACATTGCCGGGACCGGAGAACTTCGGATACGATCAGCATCCCAGGTTCGTGGAGATATTACAGGCGGCTGAGAGCGGACAGTTCTCCGTACCCTGATCGCTCGATCTCGATTACAACCCGCGCCCCTTGGGCGCGGGTTTTCTTTTTATAGTACGATTAGGGGGCATGAAAATTTTGGTGACCGGCGCAGATGGAGGCATCGGAAGTGCGATTGTGGAAACTTTAAAATCTGCAGGTCATGAAGTCGTTACTTCGACTATGAATGACACCGATCTCACCAACCCTGAAGCAGTAAGGAAACTACGGACACGGGTAGGAACTGTTGATTGGATTGTGTGTGCGCACGGATATATAGAGCTTCCCGAGCCTATTGAGAAAACGTTTGCTATCAATACCTTCTCTCTTTTTTATTTAGCGAATGAATTTATCGAGGCACACATGATTGTACTCTCCTCTTCTGCTGGACTAAACCCAAATGGAAAATACACGGCTTACTCAGCCTCGAAAACGGCGGCAAACGCGTTCGTGCAGGCGATGGCGCTCAACCGTAAGAACTTAAAGTTTTTTGCTGTCGCTCCCGGACCTACCAACACTGAGATGCGGCAGCGGGTGGCAGGCGACGCCGCCCAGATGCAAAGCCCCTCGGTTATTGCAGAAGAAATAAAAAAAATAGTCGCTGGAGAGAGCGACTATACGAGCGGGGACATTATTTTGATTAGAGACGGGGTGGCTACTCTTGCGGCTTAGGGTGCGCGAGATACCACTCGATCGTCTTCTTCAACCCTTCTTCGAGAGGAGTCTTCGCCTCCCAGCCAGTATCCTTTTTGATTTTTGAGACATCAGCCAAGCGGCGTTTTACGCTACCCTCGGGTGAGCTTTGGAGGACCGTTTTTGTTGGATGCCAATCCATGAAATCAAAGATCTTTTCAACCAGCTCCTTGCCGTTAGTTTCAACACTGGTACCGATGTGATAGGTGCCAAAGTCGGTCGTTGGAGAGTCCATGACCATTTGCATGGCCTCGACCGCATCGTCGATGTAGCAGTAGGAACGCGTTTCGTCGGAACCGAAGATCTCGAACGGCTCCATCTTCTGCGACGCGCGGCCGACGATCTGCGGGACTGCATGGTCGTATCCGGCACGCGGACCATAGAAGTTGTGCGGGCGCACGATGGACATACGAAACTTGTACATGCGTGCGTAGTTGATGAAGAGGAGCTCGCCTATCAACTTTTGCCCGCCATAGGACCAGCGTGCGTTGTAGGTGTCGGCAATGACGAGCGGGGCCGTCTCGGGAGTCGGGATTTTGATGATGCCCAGATCGAATCCACTCGCATACGCTTCGTTGCTTGAGGTGTAGAGGATCTTTGCCTCAGGTTTACCGTTCTTCGTGCGAAACCACTCAAGCGCATTGAGTGTTGTCGTAACACCGATGCGCAAGACTTCATGCGGAATCTTGTAGAAGAGCCCGGTGCCATTGATGCCGACCAGATGATACACCTCGTCGTATCCGGTGCCGAGTGCATCCCACGCTTTGGGGTCGGTCAGATCGCCTTCGACGAATTTGATATTCGGGAGCTTCAACAGCGCCTCGAAATCTTGATCTCGTTTGCCACGGAAAAAATTGTCCGCAAGCGTAATGTCATGCCCCTGGCTCGCTAAGCGCTTAGCTAAGTGGTAGCCGATGAATCCTGCGCCGCCTGTGATGAGAATTTTTTTCATGGGTGTTCCTCGTGGTTGATCCTAAACAAGTAGACACGAGTTTTCCTTTTTTGTCAACATTCTACAAAACCGTCTGTTTATAGCGTTTGTTTATTTCGACGATGCCTTCAAACAAGGAGAGCGGTGCATCGGGACCCAACATTTTTTTTGCAAATTGTGCAAATGCGGCTGTGTCTTTGGGCAAGCATGCGCCGCCGAACCCACGAAAGTTCTCGTTGCAGTCGAGATACACCGCCGGTACAGCGCGATGTTTGGTTATCGCATTCTTTATTTTTTGATAATCCGCTCCGGCCGCTTTCGTCACATCGTAAAATTGATTGGCAAACACGATACGCAGCGCATTAAAGACGTTTAGGAAATATTTTCCAAACTCGGCCTCAAGGGGAGCCACCTCGGCGTAGTGCTGCGGCAACGGATCGTGTACTCGTTTGAGTAGTTCAAAATCTTCAGCACGGTACGCACCAATAACACATACATCATGCTGCTCGACAAAGTCGGTATAGGTAGCCTTTTCGCGCAAGAATTCGGGGCAAAACGCAAGACGTAGGTTTGGATGGCGTGCGGAGAGCTTGTCGGTAGTGCCGGGCTCGACGGTTGATTTGATTGCCACCAAACCGCGATACCCCGCGCGCGCTATTTCCCTGACTACCTGCTCAACAATTGAGGTGTCGCACGTACCGTCCGGGCGCGAAGGGGTAGGCACGCAGATAAACACGATTTCCGTCTCAAGCGCGTCTGCAAGCGACGTCCCCGGAAGCCTCACATCGTGCACATGTATATCGTGACCGATACGGGAAAAACCGTGACGTATAGCGCCTCCAACCATACCCACGCCGATAATGCCTACTTTCATAATGATTGGAACAACCTACCATAGATGTAACCACACGGGCAAGTAAATTGTTTCTCTACCGTTCTTCCTTTACAATAGCTTCGTGCATTTACAAAAGTTAAATCTCGGTTGCGGCACCGACCATAAAGAAGGGTGGGTGAACCTTGACATCTCCGACGTGGTCGGGGCTGACGTTGTGCACGATATCGAAAAATTGCCGCTCCCCTTCCCCGACGATACTTTCAGCGAGATCCTTTGTAATGACATTTTGGAGCATGTGGAATATACCCCCCTCATGAAAGAGCTGTATCGTATTATGGCGCCCGGCGGTGCATTGCATATACGGGTCCCACACTTTACTTCTAAAAATAACTTTGTAGACCCTACTCACAAAAAACTATTTTCTATCTTTCTTTTCGACTTTTATGTAAAAGGGGCGGGCCTCCACCAGCGCCACGGGTATCAATTTACGCATCTTTTCAGCTCAATCACCAAACACATCACGTTCGAGAAATCCGGCGGACCGGCTCTGTTTTATAACAAGTATCTGGAACGATTTATAAACAAAAAGCCAGCTAGACAATGGTATTACGAATCAAGTTTTTTGCGGAGTCTGTTTCCTGCTGAAAATATTCTCATCACCCTCATTAAATGAAAATCCTTGAGACAAGATATGGCCGCATCTGCCTGGATGAAATTGAGGATATCAAATTTATAACTACCATTGAGCAGGGATATTATCCGAATGACGATATATTAGAAGTGTTCGGTACGTTCTTGGACAAAAATTCTGTCGTAGCCGATGTGGGTGCAAATGTAGGCATAGTCGCAATTCCGCTTGCAAGGGTTGCGAAAGAGGTGCATTGTTTCGAACCTATTCCGCGTAATCTTGAACTGTTACGGAGGAACGTTGAACTCAATTCACTCACGAATGTATTCATCCACCCCTATGCACTTGGAGACAAGCAGGAGATACTATCTTTTTTTGAAGAAGATAAGGGTAATGCGGGCACCTATCGATGGGGTTCGAAAGGTACAGTGCCGGTTGAAGTGAGGACGCTGGATAGTTTTAATCTGCATATCAATGCGATGAAAATAGACGTGCAAGGCATGGAGAGCAAGGTATTGGGGGGGGTGCAAAAGACTATCAAAACATGTGCACCAATAGTCTTATTTGAGTTAAGTGGCAGAAATCTCGAAATCAAAGGGGCTTTTGCTAGCATCCGGCGTGTCTTGAGCTCTTACAACCTTTTTATCCCCGGGGAGACCTATGGAAAAGTCATTTCGCTTTGGTTGACTATGTTGCTAAAACTCCCCGGCGTCGTGTTACTCGGCAGAAAGGGCTATCATTTCGATATTCTAGCAATACCAAAAAGTCGCACTATTCCTCACCATAACCCTCTCTCGACGCTCTTGATACTGCTCTGGCAACTGTTCACGCACAAACGCTGAGACAACTACTGCGCTTGTATACTATTCTGCGCAGCGTGCGCCACATCTTCAACAGAAATCTCGCTCAAACAGACGGGAAATTGTTGAAAGACATGCCCATGCTGGCACAGATCATCGCGGCTAAAAAACGCCGTGGGGGTATGAGGGCCATATTGCTTAGGCCCCCACCAACTAATTTTGCCCAAACATGTGGACATGATGACAAGCGGATGATGAAGATGTGCGGCCAAGTGTCCTACCCCGGTGTCGAGCGAGATAACCACTTTGCTGCGGACAATGAGATTCATCAGTTCTTGTAAGCTGGCCTTCCCCGCAATAACTACCGCCGGTAAATTTTTTGCCGCTTCTTTTGCCTCCGCCGCGTCGCTTTTCCCGCCACTTACTACCAGAGTGGTGCCCGGCATTTTTTCGGCGAGTGCTTGCAATAATTCTTGCATTTTTTGAGTTGAAAGACCTCGTGTTTTACTGCCCGAAAAAAGATGCACCACCATATACGGGCCCGTGATATTAAATTTTTTTTCGACTCCTATAATCGGAACATACGCGAGCGAGAGTCTTTCAACCGAAACAGGTACTCCCGCTGCCGTGAGCGCATCTACTTCATGCAACCGCACTTCTTTGTGGCGCTCGGGGAGGGGCAACACTATATCGTATATATACCGGTTTAAAGAGGATTGGTCATCATATCCGATGAGTTTTCGAGCAATCGCGCGCATGATGAGTTTTGCCGAGAGATTAACTTTGCTTGCCGTGTAGTACGTCTGCGCAATATCGCTCCCTCGGTATTTCTTCCAAAGTGTGAGGAGCGAGGCGGGACTCCGGCGGTTTGCCTCGATAACTTCGATCCATGGCTCTCCGGCAAACAAGTCGCGAATCATGTTGCCGCGGCTCCCCACAACAAGCGCAAGTTTCGCCTCTGGATGGTGAGTGCGAATATTCTCTAAAAAATATTTCCCCATTAACGAATCTCCTATCGAGGCGGGCCTAAAGGTCAGAAATTTACTGACTTTTGCATTCATAGCGCCTCAAGCTCCCAAGTCAAACATTCGGTAGGCATCAGTAATGAGAGGTACTGGTCATACACGAGCGGGCTGGAATGTATAAACTGTTTAAAAATTTGCCGTATAGGATTTGTTGAAGCGTGTGGCCAGCCGTACCAAAACCCCCTTTTTTTAAATGTAGCGTTGCTGTATGCATACTTTGCCAAGCCGGTCCCTTCGACAAAGTAATCCAGTGTCTGCGAAGCAAAAAAATGTCGATGGGTCGGGTCAACGACACTGTCTAGTGCGCGAAAGTACGGTACTTGAATAACCACGCGCCCGCCCGGTTTTAATATTCGATGGGTTTCTTCAAGTGTTTTGACCACATCATCAACATGCTCGAGCGCATGGTTCATGAACACCAAGTCAAAAGAATGCTTTTCAAACGGCCACGGAGTCTGGTTGATATCATGCACCACATCAACCGCAGGCAAAGACAGTACGTCCATGCCAACCGCGCCCGGAAGCTTGCGGTTGCCGCACCCAATATCGAGTGCGCGCTTATCATTCAGTATATTTTCTTTTACAAATCCGTTTGGCGTATAGATGCGCGGCGCCCATAGGCTCTCTTGAGACATACAAGGATATTACACCGACATACGCTCTTTAATAAAACGGATTATCTTTTGTGCGCGTGCGTCCCAGCTAAGATCCCGCGCGGCGGCGGTGCGTGCTTTTTGTCCTTTCGCCTGCGCTTCTGCGGGGTTCGCAACAATTTCGCGTACTGCCTGTGCGATTGCCTCCGCGCTGTCCGGCTGTACAAAGTAAGCCATGGAATCATCCATAACATCGCGTATGCCAGGCACGTCTGAGGCTATGATCGGCCGCCCTGATGCCATATATTCCATTTGTTTTGAGGGAGACGACTCTATGCTCCCCGCATCTTCTTGCGCAGTATTCGGTATGGAAAGGATGTCCGCTGCGCGCAACCATAGCGGGATTTCTTGATGAGGTCTGCGGCCCGCGATAACAACCCGCTCAGGTTTTCCCGCATTCTCCCACTTTATCTTGAAGCGTCCGATATCCTCGTCGGTTCCTCCTACAAAATAGATTGTCTCCCCCGACGCAAGCATGGTGTGTGCATCAAAAAGTATATCGACCCCTTTTACCGGGAAAAGATGTCCCACATACAGTATCAAGCACCCTTCGGCGGGGAGACCAAGCGTAGTGCGCGCCTCTTCTTTTGAGATATCTATGGCAAAACGCTCTGAGTTTACCGCACACGGGGCATGGATCATTTTTTGGGAGGAGATCTGATACCCCGAACGAACCGGCTCCATCATTGCCTTGGTTGGGATGATCAGCCCCCGCATATGCGAAAATCCCCAACGGTTAATAAAATCCACGCTGCTTTTGTAATACATGTGGATTTCCGAAAACACATTTTTTGAAAGAAAAAGCGTCGTCCATGCATCGCGCAAATCAAAAAAATAAAAAATAGTATTCTTTTTGTCCGGCTCTTTAAGGACATACAAAAAGAGTCCGGCGGTAAAGCTCAAGAGCATAATAAAAAAACTAATACTGCCGGGGATAACCCCCATGAGATCAATAACGGGGAGGCGGCGTATACGGAAGTTTTTTTCTATCGCATGGTAGCCAAAAGGGTCTACCCCCGCAAACCCAGGGTTCAAGCGGCGGGGCACCCAAAACTCAACCACAGCTCCCTCTTTGGCAAAACTTTCTGCCACTCGCATCATGTAGGGAGTCATGGTCTTTTCTGCAGGAAACCTCCAGTGTGAAATGCAAATTATCTTCATAGATGTGCAAAAATAAGTGAAGAGCCCCGTTGGGCCCTCAGAGTATAACCTTTCTTTGAGAGGAAATGGTACACGGCGCTGCGTTCCCTCTGTACAGGGTCAAAGTCAGCACTTTCAACCACAATGACCCGCGGACGAGTGGTTTCCCAGTCATTGGATTCCAACACCTCCATATCCATACCTTCGACATCTATGTTCATAAGATCAATGGGCGGCAATGGCGAGTAGACATGCAGCGCGTCGCGTAAGGGCTTTACGGATACGGGTACGGCACCGAGATAGGCAACCCAGTCTTTATTCATCCACTTTTGCGCCTCTTCCTTTTTAAATGTGTTGAGTGCGGGATCTGAAAATCGATAGTATGCAAGATCTCCCGCCTGACACGCGATACCCGTACACACATTAACATCAGTGGGTCGCGCAGACATAAATAAATCTATGGTGTGCGGATTGGGGTCGATGTTAATCCCCCGCCAGCCTTTTGTATAGAGAAGGTGGGTATTTGAATAGCGTTTCGGATGGTGCGCCCCCACATCGACATAAAAACCCCTCGGTGTATCCTTAAAAATCTCAAGCAGCACTGCGTCCTCCCCAAATTGAGAGTACGTTTTATATCCAAAAAGCTTTCGTTTCAGGTTAGAAAGAGTGTAATGCCACTGAGGCGGGATGATGCGTTTTAGTAGCCTATATAACACCTTAAAGAAATGATAGAACCCTCCGTGTACCAAAGCCTATTAAGGGATAATACGATACAATGCCTAAATTGACTATGGACTTTCTGCAACGGGTTACGACTTCGCTGTTTCGCTCGCGCCTCGTGCGAGTTGCAATAATAGGCGGCTTGGGGGTTGTCGTCCAAACCGCTCTTTTTGAGCTGCTTGGCGTCTATCTGGAGCTCGTGCGACTCTCAACCGCAACACTTATTGGAGGCGAGGTTGCGGTATTGTGTAACTTTTTTCTCAATAATCGATACTCCTTTCATGCTCATATTAATGCCGTGCCGCCGCTGTATGTGAGGCTTCTGCGCTTTCATGTCGTCGTAGCCGGATCTTTATTTATACAATGGCTCTTCGTATTCATTGCGGAGTCAGTCACCGCAAACTTGTTACTCATCCACACCGCATACGCAATGGGAATACTTTTGGGCTTCATATCAAATTACACGGGGTATCGACTGTGGGTGTGGAAACGCCACGAGTCTCAGTCGTAATATCTGTGCAATAAAAAATACTGATGCTTACGGTCGGCTGGCGAAAAAGTCCTCAAATACCGCGACAATATACTCGCGCTCCTCGGGCGTGAGCATCTGATGCGAGGCAACATAAAAGCCGTTGTTGTTTATCCACGTGGCAACCGGATACTGCGCCTCAAGATCTCCAAAAAGAGCCCTCTGGTACGGCTGGTTAATGAGCGGCAGCATATCCCGTGTTTCGATGCCCCGCTCTTCAAGAAATTGAGTGAGGTCAGCCTTGCGTATGGGAGAATTTTCTTTGATAACAACGGGGAACATCATGAACACATGGTCCGCATGCTCCGGCCACCACGGCAACTGCAGGTGTTCTTTAAACTGACTAAGATGTTTTTTGAGGTATGCTCCGTTCTCTTTGCGCTTTGCGATCATCGGCGAATGACGCTCAAGTTGCGCGCATCCTAGTGCTCCCTCCATTTCCGTCACGCGGTAACTATAGCCGCGGCGGATAAAATTAAATCGTCGGGCTATTACTTCTTGTAACTCTTTACCGGTTGCACCTTTATCATCATCAATCGAAACATATATGTTGTCTCTTCCATGGTTCGCCAAACTACGCAAAATTTCTGCATATCTTGGATCGTTGGTGACCGCGAGCCCCCCTACCCCCGTGACCAAAATGTGTGCCACATAGGTTGAGAAGCAGGCGATGTCGCTCATTACTCCAACCGAGGTACCCTGATATTTGGCAAACATCGTCTCGCACGAGTCCTCGATAATACGCAGATTATGCTTGCGAGCAATATCCTGTATCTTGTCCATCGCCGCAGGCTGTCCAAACAAATGCACCGCCATAACAGCTCTCGTACGGGATGTTATCTTTTCTTCAATTTTTGTGGGGTCGATATTGTAGGTACGCGAGTCTACATCCACAAAAACGGGCTTGAGATTGTTTGCAAGAATGACGTTACTTGACGCAACAAACGTTACCGCCGGGCAGAGTATTTCGTCGCCGTCTTGCCAGCCATGGACTTCTTTAAGACACGCGACAGCCATCTCGAGCGCGCTTGTACCACTGTTGACCATCACGGCAAAGCGCGCGTCATGTGCGCGCGCAAACTCCTGCTCAAAACGCTTGAGATATGGTCCGTACGAAAGCCGTCCAGAGTCGAGGACATCGTTTACATAGCGCTTTTCCGTATCGGTAATCTCAAGGCATCCAACGCCGATTCGTCGATCAGGTTTGCGTACTTTTGACTTTGCCCCCGGTATTTTTTGAAGCTCGCTCTCCATCATAATCTCCACGAGTTTTAAAAATGTTGTATGGGGCTTCCATCCAAATGTGGTAAAGGCCTTGTGCGCATCACCCCGCAGATATTCCACTTCATTCGGACGAAAATACTCTGGATCAATTTTTATCAGTATCTGGCCGCTTATGCTGTCCACACCCACCTCGTCCAAACCTTTGCCCTCCCAACGGAGAGTAATGCCTATATGTGCAAAAGCTGCTTCGACAAACTCGCGCACGGTATGAGTTTCTCCGGTCGCAATAACAAAATCCTGCGGCTTATCCTCTTGGAGCATGGCCCATGCGGCCTCCATATATTCTGGCGCATATCCCCAGTCCCGGGCCGCATCGAGATTTCCAAGCTCGATATGGTCGCGGATGCCCGCGGCGATCTCAGAGACACCGTGCGCAATCTTTCTGGAGACAAAGTTCATGCCGCGCCGCGGAGACTCGTGGTTAAAGAGAATACCGTTGACCACAAACATGCCGTAGCTCTCGCGGTATACGCGCGCAATTTGAAATGCATATAGTTTTGCGGCACCGTAGGGGCTACGCGGTTTAAACGGAGTATTTTCGTTTTGGGGAGCTTGCGCCCTTTCCCCGCTGTAAAGCTCTGAGGTGGAAGCTTGGTATATCTTGGTGTTGAGACCTAGTAACCGTACCGCCTCAAGCAGAGAAAGAACGCCGAGCCCGTCTGTCTGTGCAGTATAAGATGGCACCTCAAACGATATCTTTACGTGCGACTGCGCCGCTAGATTATAAATTTCATCCGGCCGCACTTTTTTTAAAATCGACATGAGCGAGTTCATATCGGCCATGTCCCCATAGTGGAGATGTTGGTGGCGTACGGTATCGGTGGTGAAAAGGTGGTCAATGTTATGGCGGTTGAAGGTGCTTGAGCGGCGTACCAACCCATGCACCTCGTATCCTTTTTTGAGAAGTAACTCCGCCAAATAGGATCCGTCCTGCCCGGTAATGCCCGTAATAAGCGCTTTTTTCATGGCCGCAAAAATGCCCAGGTACTATACCGAAGCGCTTGTGCCCTGTCTAATGCAGGTTGCCAGATGTCATTCTTAAGTGTACAACTCACTCCAGGACGATCCCCACAAAAAAGGAAAACCTGCATGCCTAAAGTTATCATTTCGATTCCCTGCCACTTCAGTGCTCCCACCGAACTGTGCGGGACGACGATTTCTCGCATGCACACAACTCTGACCGTTAGGAAACCAGGCGACGTCATTCTGTTATCCGGAGACGTACCCTACGCGGCGGAAGGACCAACGCTCGGCACGCTCATGCGCGATTGGTTCATTAAAAACGGCGTCCCTGAGGAATCGCTATGCCTCTTGTATGGCGGCGTCGGAACGTTTTCCGAAGCTCGCGCGGCATGCCAAACCGTCCCGCATCTGGAAGCACGCGAGATTGTCGTGGTCTCGTCCGGCTGGTATCTGTTTGCAGGAAAACCAATCTGGCGCAGGCGTGCGGCAGAAAATAACGTAAAAATTTCCTTCGTATCAGTCGCGAGCACCGGTGGGTGGCGTACCCGGCTCTTGTACGGACTCCTCGGCATTGTGCTTCGGGCCGGGGCTGCAACCGGGTTTGAACGGTCGCTTGAAAAGTTCTTCACTACAGTCCAACAAAAACGCAAGAAGGGCTTTACGCTCAATGGTTGCGCTTGATATCCCCTCATGTCCCCTCCTAGGCCCGCGTTGGGCCTTTATTTTTGCGCGTAACGCACCGCAAGGTACCGGCGAAGCGCCACCTCCCACGGCGGAAGCGGCGGGAGTTTCGTATTTTTGAGTACAACGCTTGGACGTATTGCGTTTGAGGGAAAGTCATCCGACGTCACGAGAGTTTCGGGCAAGTGCAAAGTGCGTGCGATTTCGCGCGCCATTTCGTAGCGTGAGGCGGAGCCTTCGTTGACGACATGGTACACACCGCTCTTTGGCAAAGAGGAATCTATAAAATTTGTAATAATCGTCACTGCAAACTCCCGACCTTGTGTGGGATTGCCGCGCTGTAGTGACGCAACAAATGGTTTACCTTCACGTAAGGTTTTTGCGACCTCATCCACAAACGTGTCGCGATAGGTCGAGTAGATCCATGAAGTGCGCACGATGTAGTGAGCAGCATTACTCTTGCAGGCAGCAACGGCATCTTCTGCTGCCGCTTTTGTCTCTCCATAGGCATTAATGGGATTTTTTACGGCATCCTCATCATACGGTTGGGCGGCCTCTCCAAAAACGTAGCTGCTACTCACCAAAAGTTGAGGGGTGGCGGCCTTGGCAGCGGCATGGGCTATTGCGGCCGCCCCCATAACGTTTACCCGCATTGCAGAGGCTGGGTCTTGCTCAATAGCGCTCATGTTGATAATCGCTGCCGCATTGATAATAAAATTAGGATTTTCTTTCGCGATTATCTGTTCAACTGCAGTAGCATCGGAAATATCAACATGGGTATGCGGAGGCGCCACGACCTCATGCGAGGAAAGCGCACAGGTAAGTTCGCTGCCTACCATCCCCGAACCTCCAAAAAGAAGAATCTTCATTGCCCCAATTGTACTATCCAGATTTCCGGACCCATCTGCCGCATCACAAACACGGAAAGAGCGGGTCCCCCGAACTCGTTATCAAGAATGTCGGTAGCTGAACCTTTTATAGGAAACCGCGCTACGATTTTTCCCTTCTGTAGCAATGCTTCAAGAGCCGGATATGGAGTGGCGAAACGATCAACAACCGCGTACACAAAATTTTGAGAATTTAGAAACTGGGGTGTTAATTTTTTTTCTCCTTCCAGAGAGAGGGTCCCTAATTCAAAAACCGGGTATGCTGGCGTGGGGTAGCTCGACGTGGCGAGCGAAAGCAACGTACGATCGAGCAGCCGCGATGAGCTGGGATCGAATGCAATCCGGTCGCGAAGCGCCGCCTTGGTTGGCGTAACTATTTTCATGTTCGGTGTGTAGGAAATGATACGCGCCTCGCGGGGTATATTCTGTTCTATGTATGCCCGTGCCTCGTGCCGCGTGTCCGGCAACGTCCAAAGATAGCTGAAGCGAAACGCAATAAGCACGGGGAGAGCAAAAATAAGTACTGCGAGTGCCAGTTTTGCAGACCGTGTGCGCGCCATCTGCACTATTTCATACACCCCTGCCCCTGCAAAAAGTACGAATGCAGGCAGAATAAGTGACACATAGTGAAAAAGATAATAATGGAAAAGATAGAGTGCCAGTACGGTGAGGAGCGATGTGAGAGCCAAAACCGCTCCGTAGGTACGGTCTCGGCGAAGCGTAAACGGCAACCCTATTAATCCAAATATAAATATAACTGTTTCGGATTGCGCAAAATCCCGCGTCTCGAAAACCGCCAATTCCATAAGACCATAGAGTGATTTCTCCGCCCCAAGCGTAATCCCCTGGTTTTCATGCCCTGCAAGCAAATTTTGTAATATCAGCGGATGAAGCGCGAACGTTAGCGCGGTTAACGCAGCGGTGATGCCGATCATAGTCCAGAAAGCTCCGCTTTGAAGTTTTTGTACGAATCTTCCTTCGCGCAAAAAGTGAGCAAGGGTGGGCGCAAGCATAAGGACACCCGTGATAACCCCGGTACCCACGGCTAACCCCCCAAAGCCGCCCGCGAGCACATACCAGCGCTTCTGGCCCGAATGGGAAATATGGTAGGCGGCCCACAACAAGCCGACGATGCAAAGGAATGAGGGCGTCCAATGTCGTGCTATGTGGGAGAAGACAACATGCAAAAAGCTCGTCGCCAAGAATACGGCCGCGAAGATACCGCTCCCGGGATATATCCTCTCCGCGAGTCTGCCTAAAAAATACACCGTGAGTGCGCCGATAAAAGCGGAAACAGCGCGTGTCGCTATCCACGCGGGCGTTGGGTCAAGAATGAGCTCTGTGGCATACTGCCCGATTGTTGGCGCATGCGAAAACAGATACCCAAGGCCCATGACGGGGGCGAGAACAACGAGGTATAGGTACGCCGTGAACGGCGGATAATACATCGTGGCGAAATCGGCTGGATGAAAAGCGGGAATAAGCGTGGGGAGTTTCAACATGGTGAGCGCCCCGCGGGTAAGTGCGGGCTCATCGAGCACCACGAGGTCTGGGAATCCGTAGGTAATCCCCCACAACCGCAAAAAAAATGCCCCGACCGCAATCCAAAAAATTGGCTGCCGGCGCAAAGGAGTCCTCGGCGTAATGCGCGTATATTCCCAAAGTGTCTGAAAAAGTTTCATCTTTGAAGGACCTCTCTTCAAAGTATAGTCGTAGCGCAGAGGCACTTCTGCAAATTTCGAAGTAAAGCGTGATATCTGAAGAAGGATTTCCGAAATAACCGCGAACGATTTTTTTGCGGCGAAGGGCAGATCGGCGGCGATATAGGTCCGCAAGACGGACCCCCGATATACTCTATACAGAACCGAGCAATCGGTAACGTTCGGGACATTCCAAAGTAATCGCAGAAACGTGTTGATTATGGTGCTCCCCCACAACCGATACCAAGGAAATCCTATCGACATTGCGCCCGGCGCATAACGGGAAGCGATGACTACATCGGCACCTTGCTCTATTTCATGCACCATCGGCGCCACACAGGCGATGTCGTTGGTTGCATCCGCCTCCATAGTAAAGACGATATCCTCATCAGTAAGGTGGGGCTCAAGGTGCTTGAACGCCCCGCGAAACGACGCCGGCATGCCCTGGCGCGTGGGGTAGAAAATAATCTGCAGTGGCAAGGACTGTGCCGCTCGTTCGAGCAGGGCTTGGCTTTCATCGGCACTGCCGTCGTTAACGGCGAGAATCCGGCGCTCATAGCGCGCAGGCAGCTCTGCACTCATGATGCTCGCGAGCACCGAGGGAATGGCATCCTCCTCGTTATGTATCATTAAAACAAAATACGCTTTGGGCATAGAAGTAATGGGTATCCTAACAAAGCGCCCGCTCCCCTACAAGCCGGCTCTCTTCCGTACTTCCTCCATTAAGAACGGGGTAAGAGCGTCTGTACGCAAATAATTGCAAAAGGCATCACGCGCACGCCGCTGCATCGATTGAAATTGCTCGGGGGTGAGCGAGCGATGAAATGCCGCGATACGCTCTCCTAACTTCCCCAACTCACGAAAGTCGACAATCAGCGCAAAAGAGTTGTAGTCCAGCTTCTCTTGCAAAGGAAAATTGCGCTCGGTATCGATTACCACGGGAATGCGGCCCAGAGAAAGTATTTCAAACAATCGCATTGACGCATTGGCATCGCCACGAATATCAAGTCCATAATCACTCTCAAGCAAGTTGTCGACAAACTCCCGACGCAATGTATCTGCCGAACTCGACATGGTGTCTCTATGCCCGGAGTAAGAATGGCGAACCATCGTGTGTAGCATAAGTTTCGACGAACGTCTGAGTATACTGAGCGCTTTACGACGGAAAAATACGCCCTTCTGTTTTGCTCGATAGCGGCTCATAAAAATACCGCGTAGCCGGTCTGGTAGTTCTTTAAGCAGTGCCTTCATCTCCTGCAGGGGAGTGAGCGACGCCCAACCGCTAAATCCTACAACGGGAACATCCCTCCATTGCCGCAAACGGAGCTGACCGCCGCAATATAACTCGAGAAGATCGTCAGCGTAGGGCGGGACAATAATTTCGTTTGGGGTATGTGAAAAACGATACCCCCCGTAGCGCAGTACCAATGCGTCTGGTGGAGTTGGATGTTCAATATCCCCCACCCCATCAACAAGAAGCAATGTGTGTAGACGCTTCGCTGCTGCCTGACATTCTTGCAGCAGCTCCGGCATAAACCTCAATACAAGATTATGCGCATAGGGCATCAGTATGAGATCGGCCTCCTCCTCCCTGTCGGTAATACTGTAGTGAGCCGGATCATACCCAAAACGCTCGAACAAAGCATACTGAAAAGGCACCCGCTCTTTGTCCAAAGCGTTGCCCCAAAAGGGATAGAGAAGAGGAATATGCTGAAACCCTGCACGGCGCCACGCGGGCGAAACAAAGAAGACGAGTTTTCTGGGATCAGTCATGAGATACATCAACTACAAAAAAATGATGGTAGGCGCTGTTGAAGGGCACAAAATCCCTTACCACACGGCCGAGAGTTCGAAGTTTTTTTCGCAACAGCGATGTGGGGTAACCGCGCTTACCGAGCTCCCAATAATGCTGGCCGTTGTATGTGTGGCGTTTAGGAAACGGTATTTTTATACCCAGTTGTATCTGCGGGATAAGAGGAATTTTAAGCGAAAAAGAAAACATGGGACCAAAGTGCGGTACAGAAACGACCACGTGGCGTTGCGCAACGCGCGCGAGTTCGGAGAGTGCCTTATCAACCTCATCAAACGGCAGATGTTCAAGAACTTCAAACGCGCAGGCTACGTCAAACGATTTATCCGCAAACGGCAGTTTGAGAATAGTGCCAACGACGTCCGGTTTTAAATCTTCTGCACTATCGACAGAAGTATATGCAACGCCTGTATTGTCTTTAATGAAATTACCGAAGACTTTGTCCCCGACACCCACCTCCAGCACGGACGCGGGATTAAGGGCGAGCACCTCGTTGAGCTGCCAAAAGTAGCTTACAAACCGGCCCTCAAAACCGTATGTGCCAAAATTATAATGAGAACGGTCTACTTGGGGTGTCATACGAGTGCTTTGAGTATGGCAGGGATGAGTTTTTGAAGCGAGTGGTGTTCGCGCACATACTCCGGCCCTTCCGATTCAAGAAATTTGAGTGCGGGATCATTGGTGCGGACGGGCAGACCACAGGCAAGCGCCTCCAGTACTACCTTGTCTAAACTTCCTGTCTCGCTCGTATGAAGCAGTACAGAGGCTTTGCGATATTCATCGCGCAGCTGTGTCTGCGAAAGACCTCCTAAAAATTCTACGCGCGCACCTGCCGTTCGCGCTACGTTTTCAAGGTATTGTTGCTCCGGCCCTTCGCCCGCTATACGCAACGTCTTGCCCTCTTTTGCCGCCATGAGAATTGCCAAATCATGCCGTTTGCTCTTCATGAGCCGCCCAACAGACAACAGCCAATCTCCACGAAGCACGCTTGGATCTGGAGTAAAGAAGACAGTATCTATGCCATGACCCATGACTCTCACTTTTTTGCTCGGTAGTCTAAAACTTTCTGTAGAGGCGGTAAAAATGATATCCGCAAAAAACGTGGCAATACGAAGTTTGAGGTTCACACTTTTGTGCGTATACCAAAGCGATGTTTTTTTACCGCGTATGCGCCACAGCCAACCGGCGGCGACAAGATATTCTGGGTTCATATGCACAAAGACAGCGTCGTAGTCGAGTTTTTTTGCCAAACGAATAAGATGCAGAGCTCGCGACAATGTACCACCGCCGCCCAAGTCTTTCAGAGAAATAACTTCAACCTCGACGTACTTTTTAAACTCCTCTATCCAACGCACAAAAAACCCAAGGTCGGAATCGTGGACATCAACTACCTGCGTGCAGATGAGCAACTTCATAGCTTATCGCCATACACGCTTTTGAGCAGCTCTACGTCCTTGCCACTATCAAGCAGAAGGCGGATATTTTTTTGAATCGTTGTATCAAGAAGCGCCGAGCCTTCTTGATCACCCACCAGCCGTGTATACAGCCGGCGAAATGCCTCAAAATCTTTGATAAAGCAGTCTCCGCCCGCGCCGCGGCCCGGTTTTGCTTCTTTATGACCGCTCTTATGCACGGGATCCAAGTGGCTGCGTCCAATGCGCGGGTCTGCACCTATCGCGTCACGCACCACCTCATAATCGGCTCTGAGGCACTGGGCCAACTCGTACATCAAGTTGACCTGGACAACTTTCATCGCGAGCATGACGTTATTGACATACTTAATGAGTTCGGACTCAATGGATTTACACACGAGTTCGAAAGAGGCCGGCGGCAATAGACGCAGCACCTCTTCCGCTCTGCGGCGCATTTCTGGTGATTCCCTGGGAATACCTACAATGTTGCGGGTTGGATGCGCCGCATCATAGGTAGCAGTTGCTTCGGCCAAAAACTCCGGCGAATGCATGATGAACTTGTCAGGATGTAACGATTGCAATTTTTCCGTTGTGCCGGGCAAAATAGTAGACTTAATGACCGCCACCTTTCCCTCGCCCACCACGGCAAGAGCACTGCGCACAAAACTATCATCAAATCCTTCCGGGGTAGTTGGAGTGGGTACCGCGATAAACACGACATCACAATCTTTGATTAAATCTTTATTGGCACGATACGGCTCCTCAAGGGCGTAGCGTACGACATTGATGCCGCGACGTTCCAATTCGTCGGCATAGTTTTTTCCTATCCACCCCTGCCCCACAAACCCGACCCGTGCCACACTTTTTTCATCTTGGAGCGGAGGGCGGACCATTGTATCTTCCCCGTGGGGGACCATCTGTGCATGCCACAGGTCTCGATATTCGGTTTCAGACGGCAACGAAAAGGCAAGCCGGCCGCGCGCACCGGTACGCAATACCTCAAGGGCCATTGCAGCCATTGCTTCTCCGCTAGGAGCTATGAGCGCGCCCGCCTCACCTGCAATGCCAACATCAAGCGACACAACCGGACACCCCGAAAGCAAGGCCTCAACTATCACCATGCCATAGCCCTCATACTGCGATGTAAGCAACAAAAGGTCTGCCGCCTTATAAAAAGGAAAGGGATCCTGATAGGGTTCGAATACGACATTCGCCTCGATCCCCAATTCTTGCGCAAGAGATTGCAGGGAATTGAGTTCCGATCCCCTACCAAGCACCCCTA
>ERZ1292632.686-Hain-H43-01um-R2-686-length-37685-cov-5_pt1 | contig 37685 bp, 36 predicted proteins | sample MGYA00564407_ERZ1292632 | MGnify/ENA primary metagenome ERZ1292632 (study PRJEB36523, sample SAMEA6512637) | groundwater metagenome | collected 2019-01-08 | study: AquaDiva: Metagenomics assemblies of 32 groundwater samples | reverse complement strand
GATTCGAACCAAGATGAGTAGATTCAGAGTCTACTATCCTACCGTTAGATGACCCCGCAAAATCATGGCCACGGTCAGGATTTTGCTCTGAGCCGTAGCCGAAGGGCTACAAATCTGTTGCATTCTACCACGAAAATGCCGGTTTTTCAACGGCAGTTTAATTTTTAAAAAGAGAAAGCCCGGGGTCGCTTGCGCAACACCCGGGCCCTTAACAGCTTTCTCCTCGTTAGCTTACGTAGCGTCCCTCGAACTCGGGCTCATCCCAAACATCGACATAGAGAACGTATCCTCCGTACTCCATGACGAGGAAGGGATCTCCGACGGTGACGATCTCCCTCTGGCGGACTGCGAGTTCGTCAACGTAGAACTTCGCCCCCGGAAGAAGTTCCTGAAGGGCAAGGGCTTTCGCAATGGCCCGTTCCGGGATCCGCCTGCCGTATCCCTTCAGGTGATAACGCTGCCACTGCCACTCCTTGAGGTCCAGCTCGAGAGAAACGAAGAACCAGCAGATGCTCACGACCAAGAAGGATACGGGGGCTCGCCAGTTGATCTGCTCACTGATCATGGCCAAGACCCACGTCACGAAGAACATCACGATGAGGGTTTTCGAGAGTGACTCGGTGAGGCACATCCCGAGGTTGGCATCAGCAAGTTTCTCTTGCTTGAACCGCTGAACCGAATCAGGGGTAAACTTCTTGATGCTAAGGGATCGGAACGCATTGGCGATCCTCTCCAGCGCATAGACATCCTCAAGCTGTTCCTGGTGGCGAGCGACGGCATCCTGAATCTGCCGTCCCAGGACCGAATAGCCCAACTTCTTCCGGGCTCCATCTGCGAGGTCCAGGTACCTCTGGACATCCGGCATCATCACTGGTACGGGCGGTACGAAAACGTCTGTACGGACGAGCTGTGTAGCCACGTTCTTTCCTCCTTACGCCAATGAGCGCCAGGATGTTTCGAGTAAGAAAGCTTTCTGACGCCGTAGGCGTCAGTTTTTGGTTAAGGTTGTGAAGAACTATGTGAGTGACTATCTATATACCATATCTTTTGTATATCGTCAACAACACAACAAAACGAGTCGTTTTTCGATAGCGTTTCTGGACTTTCTACTCGCTTGCATTTACGATATAAACAAGGAGGTGTAGATGACCAAATGCGCCAGGTGTCCCAACGAGATTCCCGAGGAGCAGGTCGGGCGCTATACAATCGACAAAGATACCGTGTGTGAAGATTGCTATTACACCGACTTCAGCATAGGAATCGACAAGCACCCGATCGTCAACCCGACTCGCAGGCCCGTTTCCAAGACATAGGAAACGGGCCCGTTCTTTTAGATATGCAGAAACTTCCGTATGGCGACGATACTGGAGACAATACCCAGCACAATACCAGCGCCCCAGATAAGCAGGGTGAATGCCGGAAGATGGCCAATAAAGTAGCTCCCCATCGCAAGACCCGGCATGAGTGTTTCCATTTTGGGCGCGGCAACAAACACCAGCGGATAGAACACTACCAGCGCGATGAGCGCGGCAAATGAGCCGTACAATGCTCCCTCCACCAGATACGGCGCGCGGATGTGCCAGTTGGACCCGCCCACCAGACGCATGATTTCAATTTCCTGCTTTTGACTGTAAATCGTGAGGCGAATCGTATTGAACGTTACCAGCACCGCAATGGCTGCAAGCACCAGCGTTGCCAGAAAGCCCCAGTTCTGAATGGCGCCGGAAATGCTGTGGATGCGGCTGATAACTTTTTCGTTTTCGTAGTAATTAATTTTGTCGATAAACGTGCGCAGGGCGTTGCCCTCTAAAAATTCCACAATGGCTCCGTACTGGCCGGCCTGACGCGCTTTGATATTGAGTGACGCCTGCAGAGGATTGTCATCCAGTTCCGCGAGTGATTCTTGAATAAGCGCATCCCCCGCGTGTCGTTCTTTGAAATCCGCCAGTGCTTCATCTTGCGACACATATTCAACACTTTTTACCACAGCAAGCCCACGCAAATCAGATTGGACTTTCAAAATTTCGTCCTCGGTGGCATCGGATTTAAAATATGCGCTGACATCCACCTTTTCCTCGAGCGATACGACGATGGTGGATGCCAAAAAATTAACCGCCACCAACCCTAAGAACACCAACAACACCAGCGTCATGACACCCGTAGTGCCAATACTCACATAGCTGTTGCGGCGGAAGTTATTCCACCCCGCGTTCAATACTCGTTGAAATTTCTCTCTCCACATATTAAATGACGTATTTGCCCTGCATTTGATCGCGCGTGATCTTGCCCTTTTCCATGGAAATCACGCGGCGGCCCACGGCGTTCACCAAATCGCGGTTATGGGTGACCATAATGACTGTGGTGCCGAGTTCGTTGATTTTCATTAACAATCGTAGCACATCGTAGCTGTTGACCAAATCCAGGTTCCCCGTGGGCTCATCGGCAAGCATGATGCGCGGGCGATGAATGAGCGCGCGGGCAATGGCCAAGCGCTGCTTCTCGCCGCCGGACATCTGGTGCGGGAAGCTGTTGGTCTTTTCCGTCAGCCCCACAATACTCAACACCTTGGGTACGTCTTCATTAACCTGCCGAAGGTTGGCCCCACAGACCTCCAGCGCAAATGCCACGTTTTCAAAACTGTTTTTTGATGTTAAAAGCTTGAAGTCCTGGAAGACCGTGCCGATCTTGCGGCGCAACAGCGGAATGGCATTGCCCGAAATTCCTGCCAAATCGACGCCGTCAACAACGACATTGCCCTTATCAGGAGTAAGCTCCCTGGTCAACAGACGCAGGAGCGTAGATTTGCCCGCACCCGCGGGGCCGACAATGGAAACAAACTCCCCGTCCTTGATTTCTAAACTAATATTGTCCAACGCCACGAAGTCGTCGTCGTAGATTGTTGAAACGTTTTTGTATTCTATCATGGCAAATTCTTCTCCGCCTCAATGAATTTATCCAGATCCCCATCGAGAACTTTATCGGGTTGAGAAACTTTCACGCCAGTACGATGGTCTTTCACCATTTGGTACGGATGCAGGACGTACGAGCGAATCTGACTTCCCCATTCGATGGAACCCGATCTCATCTCCGGCTTTAACTCGGACAGCTGCTTCGCTTTTTCCTTTTCCATCAGGGCCGCGAGACGCGACGCGAGCATCTGCATGGCTTTCTCGCGATTTTGCGCCTGACTGCGTTCGGTCTGCACCACGACCGCGATGCCCGTGGGTTTGTGCGTTACGCGAACAGCAGTTTCCACTTTGTTGACGTTCTGACCGCCTGCGCCGCCGGAACGGAACGTATCCAGCTCGATATCGTCGGGATTAATGACCAGAGCTTGCGGCACGATTTCCGGCATAATTTCCACAAGCGCAAACGAAGTGTGACGCAAGTTCTTTGCCGAGAACGGCGAAATGCGCACCAGACGGTGCACGCCGCTCTCGCCCTTCAGTATAGCATAGCAATCGGCGCCGACAATTTCACACGACGCGCTTTTGATGCCCTTCTGCTCGCCTAATGACTGGTTCAAAAGCAAAAATTTCCATCCCTTGCCGGCGGCGTAACGCTGGTACATGCGCAGAAGCATGCCTGCCCAGTCCTGGGCATCCACGCCACCCGCGCCCGCATAAATATTCAGCAACGCTTTGTTTAATTCGTATTGAAACATTTTGGAAACTAGAGTTCCTGCTCAAAGAGCACGGGGTTGTCTTCCTTGTGATTTGAAAACCGCACCCAGTGCGGTTCGAAAGCGAGAAAAAGTGTGTCGGGATCGTCCTTATACCGCGCCGACTCGGTAATTTTAGCGTAGTGAATTGCTTGAGCCGCCTGTAGGTCCCCGTCCGTCACCGCCCGCATGGTGCCATCCATCTGAAGCGTTTGCATGTTGCCTTCGCTAAACCCGATGACAACTGATGCAGGGGCGCCTCCGTTTTTTAAAATGCCTGATGTCTTTCTGCTGTTTTTGTCCGTTGAAAAAAAGAGTGCCAGCGGGGTGTCGCGATGCGAATAGTGCATCGCCGCAGCATGCGGGCCTTTCTCCGTTAGAATCGATAACGAGCAGATGCGGTGATTTTTTAGAAAACGCAGAACGTGATCCATATGAGTGAGCCGACCCGGGGACTTGAACCCCGAACCCTTCGCTTACGATGCGAATGCTCTACCGTTGAGCTAGGTCGGCATAAAACCAGACTACTTTACTCCAAAAACGAGGAAAAATAAAGCTGAGCGGGATACGGGAATCGAACCCGTGCCCTAACCTTGGGAAGGTCATGTACTGCCACTATACGAATCCCGCTTACTCGAACAACCCCTTGAGCCAACTCCAATACTTTGCCACACCCGATGGCTCCTCGTCAAAACTTTTTGATGCTGGTTCGGGCGATGCCGCAGGATAGATAAAGGCAACCTGTTCGTCGGCAGGGCGGTAGTTGAGTTTCACTTTTGCCAGCCATTCCAGATACTCCGGATCGCTACTGCGATTAATTTGTTCCTGTAGTGTCGCGTTGTCGCGTTCCAGCGCCGCTATTTTTGCCTGCAAGTCGCGCTGTTCCTCTTGCACCTGCGCCGCCTGCCGATAGACAGCGATTACCGACCCTCCCAGCCATACCAAAGCGAGAACGAGAATAATGGTGGTGAGTTTTGATTGAAGAAATATCCGCATGGTAGTATGGTGAGCGTAGAGCTTAGGGCTTAGAGCGTAGAAAAAAACATGTTCAATTCGAAAATGCTTAGAACCATCTCCATTGTCATCGCATTCGTCACCATTTTGGCAATGGTCTTTTTCCTTCTGATACCGCTATTATAGCCCAGTATATCAACATTGACAGGCCCATGCGGGCAAAAGCTGTTCGTATACGAATAGCAAGTTAATGTTGTATTACTGGGATAGCAGGTTTAGCGCTTCAGTATCTTCCCGCCTTCGCTAAAGCTTCGGACGGGCAGGTAGAAACACTATCTTTTTAACATTTTAAGGAATACCTCGTGAGGAATATTAACGCGGCCGGATTCCTCGAGCTTCTTTTTGCCCCGCTTTTGCTTTTTGAGCAGTTTCATTTTGCGGGTCACGTCGCCGCCATAGAGGTATCCTGTGACGTCTTTGCGCCGCGCACTAATCGTTTCACGCGCAATGATTTTGCCTCCGATAGCCGCCTGCAGAGCCACCGCAAACAGTTGTTGCGGTATGACTTCTTTTAATTTCGCTACCGTAGCGCGTCCTTCGTGGTATGCCTGTTCGCGCGGCACGATGCGAGAGAATGGCTCAACGAGATCTTCGGCCACTAAAATATCAAGTCGCACAAGATCGCCCGAACGAAATCCTTTCGGCTCGTAACTCATAGAAGCATAGCCAGACGAAACGCTTTTCAGTTTGTCATAGAAATCGGTAATAATTTCCGCAAGTGGCACTTCATATTTCAATACTGCGGTTTCTTTCCCTAGATAATCCGTACTCACATACGGACCGCGAAGCGTCGATGCAAGTTCCATGACACTTCCCAGATACGACGAGGGCATGATGATTTCTAAATCAACAATCGGTTCGGCAATACTCGCAATGGTCGACACATCAGGCAAAAGCGAGGCGGAACGGATTTTTTCCTCCATACCGTTTTTGAGCGTGACCATATACTCCACCGATGGAGCCGAAACAATGAGTGGCAAGCCGAATTCTCGCCGTAGACGCTCGGAAATAATCTCAACATGGAGCATACCAAGAAAACCAAGACGAAACCCCCGACCGAGACCTGCGGATGACTCTGGTTCATACACCAAAGAGGCGTCGGTGAGTTTTAGCTTTCCAAGGGCATCCTTAAGCTCGTCATATTGCTCGGCATTCTCAGGAAAGAAACTAGCAAAGACCATGGGGCGCACTTCTCGATACCCTTCCAGGGGCATAAATTCTCCGCTGGTGAATGTTTTTTCAAGCGTAATCGTGTCGCCGACATGAATCTGGCCAGGATCTTTCAGCCCCGTAGCAACGTAGCCGATATTTCCAGCCCCGAGCTGTTGCTCGGGGGTCAGTTGCGGAGCAAAATATCCTGTTTCGAGCACATCGGCTTTTACCCTTGTCACCGCGGTAATAATCCTATCTCCACGATTCATGACGCCGTCGAAGACCCGCACATACGCGATTACGCCTTTGTACGCATCAAAAGTGGAATCAAAAATAAGCGCCTTGAGTTCATCGCCTGTTTTTTTCGGCGCAGGAACATCGGTTACAACTCGCTCAAGAATCTTTTCTACATTCGTGCCATTTTTTGCGGAAACCCCCAGCACTGCTTCTGGCTCAATCCCTAGTACGTGGGAAAGCTCTTCTGTAACCTGTTGAGTGCGCGCATTAGGGAGATCGATTTTATTAATCACTGGTATGATGGTGAGTTTCTGTTGCTGTGCCAGATGCAAGTTCGCCAATGTCTGCGCCTGAATCCCCTTGGTCGCATCAACCAAGAGAACCGCCCCTTCAACGGCCGCGAGTGAACGCGATACTTCATATGAAAAATCAACATGCCCGGGAGTATCAATCAGATTGAGCGTATAGTCTCGATACTTCATCCGTACCGGCTGTAGCTTGATGGTAATACCACGCTCACGCTCAAGTTCCATCTGATCGAGGTACTGCGCGTGCATTTTCCGCTTTTCTACCGTGCCCGTAATTTCCAAAAATCGATCTGCGAGGGTCGATTTTCCGTGATCTATGTGCGCGATGATGCAAAAATTGCGGATATTCTTCATGGTGTATAGCGGCGGCGGAATGCAACATAGAGTAGCAGGAAATTTATATTATACGCGATAGCGGTGGCAATGGCGATACCGACAACGCCCTGGTGATACTTCAGCGCAAAAAGCATGCTCAACGCCACATTAAGCGCTATGGAAAAAAGTGCGATGAGGAACGGCGTGCGGGTATTCTGGAGCGCATAGTATGCCCGCGTAATAACATGCATCATGCTCTGTGCGACAACACTGAACATGAAAATTCCCAGCACCGATGCTGTCAACGAACTGTCCGTTGCTTTGAATGCACCGACACGAAAAATGATATCAATGAGCGGTTGGCGGAATAGAAAAATTCCCACGGCCACAATCCCAGACATCCACAATGTGGTCCACAAAGAATACGTGAGCTTTTTATGAAGTTCTCCGATCTCCTGTCGGGAAGCGTGCGCGGAAAGCTGCGGAAACACCGCGGTTGCCAGCGAAATGCCGATGACCGAGACCGGCACAAACTGGATATTGGTGGCGAGGTTCAAAATGGTAATGCTTCCCGTCCCCACCAACGATGCGATGCCGGTAATAATCGTGAGGCCGACATTGTAAGCTCCCAGTGCCAGCGTGCGAGGAATCATCAACGTAATCATCCGACGAAAGGCGCCGTCGGAGATATTGAATAGTGTTCCGAATCGAAAGCCGGCCTGATAGGCAACGGGGGCTTGAATTGCTAGGTGCATAAGCGAGCCCAGTACCACACCCAGCGCCAAACCCATGATATTCTCTTGGCCGAGAGCGCTCATCTGCGGCACCACATAGAGCGCGCCGAGAATAATGCCCACATTATAGAGAATGGGCGCGAGTGAAAAAGCAAGAAAGCGCTGGAGCGCATGGAGAATTGACCCAAGGACGGTACTGGCGGCAAACACAACGGAGCTAACCATCATGACTCTCATCAGTTGTGCCAATAATGCAAGTTGATCGGGATTAAAACCCGGACCAATGAGCCCTGCGAGCGGCTGGGCGAAGATGATGACAACCAGCGACGCCATACACACCCCGACAAACGTAACATTGAGAAAATTTTGGGCGATATCCCACGCACGTTGCTTATCCTTTTGATAGTGCTCAATAAAAATCGGCACAATGGCCGACGAGGTCGCCCCGAGGATGAATAAGTTGAAGATGAGGTCCGGAATACGGAAGGCCGCATAGTAAAGATCTAGCTCCGTAGAAGCGCCGAATTGCCCCACGAGAATTCGGTCCCGCACTAGACCGACTATTTTGCCCGCAATAGTAAAAAAGGCCAGCAGAATGCTTGCCCGCGCAATAGTGCCAGAAAAAAATCCTCGTATAGTCATTCAAACTGAACCCGTATGGTCATGTCGCCGTTCAATGGCTGGCTCGCCACATATCCGTCCGATGTTTTCTGGAGCGCCGGCGTAGCTGCGGTCACTCGCATCCCCTGTGGAGGGATCACGCGGAAGTCAAAGCTTCTCACCACCAGTCCGGGTTGTTTCTGGACCAGCATACGGTACGCGTCATTGAGATGCAACTGTGGCACGACGTATTCCAGCTCCACGGTTTGTGTAGCGCCCGGTTCAACCACCATCCAAAACGCAAATCCGGTTTTCCCGGCCTCCTCGTAGGTCACAACGCCCGGCTGGCCGCTAGCCCGGAATGTCTCTTCGAGCTTCATCACGTCGCCATCACGAATAAAACCTTTTTCAGAATAATCAACAGTTGGCCCGTAGTCCGTAATGTCCGCACCACGGGCGCCCACCAGTTTGGCCCCCTGCGGCACTAATACTCGCACATAGGAAGGGTTGCGCCAGTTATAAAACCCGTACTGGCTTTTGCCGCCGTTATGCGTGCGTGTAATGCGCACAATGTGGTGGATCCCGTCACCGGTATCGCTTACCTGCAACGAAATAATTGAATCGGTGACCGCATCGGTCTTTGCACCTTTCACATTGCTCACATTCACGGTCAGATAGTCGTCGTTGGTGGCGCTTACCTGTCCGCCGAAACCCTTGCGCAGTACCAAATCTTCTAGTTCGCTCTCGCGAAAGTACATAAGCATCTCTTTGTGCTCAACATTGGTCACGAGCGCCTGAAAAATGGACAGCCAGATGCTCGGCTGGGCCGAGTACAGCCGCTCCAGAACGATGGGAGCTAAGTCGGCAATAATCTTTTTCGGTTGATTGAGTTTTTTATTTTCACCGTATTCAACTTCGTTTTGAATTTCGGGCAAAAAATTCTCGCTGGTAATCGTCAAATGGTACGCGGGCAGATCAATGGGGCCGACAATTTTTAACATGTCTTGAATGATCTTGGGGCTCACGGTGATTACGCCATCGACATCATACCCGGCTTCTTTGCGGAACAGCGCCATGGATTTTCGTGCCGATGCGGGAAAATCAATAAACCAACCCGCATCACGCATGCCCCACGTGGGAGTAATGTGCTGGAGCGGTTGGGGGGGCACGATGCGCTCCTTGAGCTGCCCGTCAAGATTATAGACATCGTCTACAAAAATATTCTTGAGTTTGCCATTTTCTACCGTTACGACGCCGTAATTACCCGGAAATCCTCCATTGGGACGAAGCTCCGTGCTGTTTTGGAATAATATGAGATACTTACGTGTGCCACGCACCCCCATGAAACTCTCCAAAAATTGCAGATAATCCTGTCCGTCTTTTACCACCGAGACGATGGCAGGAAGTTTTGATTTGAAATTATCAAACAGCGGCCGTTTTTCTTCGGGAATCACCGAACTGTCCACCTCTTGGAGCAGGGTTGCCGCTTGATTGAGGTTCTGATCCGACAATGCTAGCGCTTCCCGCAACGGCGCGAGCACTTCCGAGAGAAGAAAACGGGAATTGCTCTGGGGATTGAGCAAAAATCCTGTTTTAGAAATTGCCCCAACCGCTTGTGCCATCGCTTTACCCGTATCGGCAATAAGTGCACCGACTTTCGTGATGCGTTGAGCCGATTCGAGCGCTTGCCCGCCCGGTAATTCACTCACCCACGATGTAATGCGCGACCCCAGGTCGTCCAGGCGGTCGCCTGCTTTAGTAAATTCGCTATATGCGGCGGCAAAACTGTCAGAGGCCCCCTCAAAGTCAAGGTTGGCAATATCTCCCTGCGCTTGTTCAAGATTCTGTAATGCCGCCGTACCGCCTTCAATCACATTCTTTTTTAGAGAGAATATATAGGAACCCCCTGCCAGCATAAGAAGCGCAATAATTCCTGCGATGATGGTTCGTAACGGGCGGGCACTTGAAATTTGCGGCAAATGAGAAACCGGGGGGTGCATCACATGCGCAAACTGTCGTGCCAATAGTTCCGGCTCCGTGGCCTGATACCATGTCGCAACTTCCTGCGGACGCATGCGCGAGACGCTGGTACGCACGGGCTCCGATGCGGGGACTGAATGTTCAACCCTTCTGATGCGCAACGGACGGATGGGCATGACGGGAGTGCTACGTACGATGAGATGCTGACTGCGCCGCACTTCTTCCATGATTTTGCCGTATTCCAAATCAACCGAGGAGACGGGTGTCGCGTCGAATGTGCTTGGCACGGGAGAAAATTCCGTCTCCAACTCATGGAGCGCCTCGTCCTTGGACATCACCGCCGCATGTACGACGGGCCGCGGTGTGATGGTAATCTCTTTTGTGTGTTCATCGAGGTGCGCCAGATTAATCGGCACACGGGCTGGTTCGGCATTGCGCAGATTCAGACGCCTTGAAACGCTCCGTAGTTTTCTAACATCAACACGCCCAGCGCCATCCACTGGTTTAACGTCAAACATCGCCCCGATGACCCTATACACTCGTTGGGGCATACCTCTATTATACCGTCATCGGCAGAAAATGCGTGTGGAGAAAGCCAATAGTTACGCACGCATTAATATATCAAGGGTTTTTTGGGCAGTTTTGTGCCAATTGCGCTCTTTCACGAGAACATTGCCCCGTTCTATGAGCCACGCGCGCAGCGCATCATCGATCAAGATGCATCGTAGCGCATCGGCAACTTGGCGCACGTTATAGGGATCAACGCATACTGCGGCGTCCCGCACGATTTCGGGCAATGACGAGTTTGCGGATACGATGACCGGCACATGATGCGCCATCGCTTCCAGGGGCGGAAATCCAAATCCTTCAAGAAACGATGGGTAGAGCAATGCGGAGGCAAGCTGATAGTACCCCGGCCGTTCCTGATCTGATATTTCTCCGCGAATGTGGATGCGACGGGTATAGGGCGAGCGCCGAGCAACCGTCAGTGCATCCTGCCAGAGCCATCCTTTTCTTCCCGCGATAACCAAATGGAGATCGGCAAACGCCGATTCACCGGCAACGTGTTCAAACGCACGAATAATCCCTTCAATATTTTTGCGCGGTTCAAGCGTACCGAGTGACAATATATAACGCTCGGGAAGATCGTGATTATTCCTAAAATTTTCAAGTTTTTCTTTACTCCATACACGCGCGGGAAGAACTCCCGAATGCACGACCTCAATTTTTGCCGGATCAACGCGACATATTCTGGCAACGTCATGTTTAGTTGAGTCAGAAACGGCAATAATTCTGTCAGACATGCGCGCCTGCCACGAAGGATTCATAAACCAATGCCACCCTGTTCTCCGCGAAGGAAAAAATTCAGGAAATATCGCGTACGATACGTCATGGAACGTCGTGACTCGCTTGCAACGCCGCGAGAGTGGCGCAAGAAGGAAATGCGGCAAGAAAAAAACATCGGCGCCGCGTACCAGCGTATCGAGATTCGGCATATCCAATAATTTCGCTCCGAGAAACAGCGCCTTGCTCGGAATGCGCAGTTGGGTAACGCGCACATTCGACGCATGCATCCACAAATAGTCGGGCGTGTGGCCCCGCCACGAAGAACTGAAGAGTTTGTACTGAATGGTGGTATCCAGCGGTAGAAGATGCTCCAAAAGATGTTCGGTGTATTCTTCCACTCCGCTCCGTACCCCGCTGGCCAGCACTCGAATATCAACGCCGATGGTCATAGTTCGTGAGTATTGCTCGCATATGCGTTTCAAATGCCTGCATATTAAATTTCTCGGCTTGTTCGCGACAAAGCTGCGGATCAAATACTCTCTTCTCAAAATTGTTAAGCGCGGCTACGAGTGATTCGTCGGTTTGTTCATCGAAAAATATCCCCGTGACTCCCTCGATAACCGTCTCCAACGCCCCGCCGCCGCGATAGGCAATCACCGGGGTGCCACACGCCATCGCCTCCAGCGGTACAATGCCGAAATCCTCTTCTTGGGGAAAGATGACTGCGCGTGCCCGCTGATAGAGCTCTGCGAGACGAGCATCATCCACTTGTCCGATAAACTCCACGGTGGGCCCCGCAAGGGCTCGAAGGCGTTCGTGTTCAATGCCCGTGCCCACAATTTTCAGCGGCAGACGCAGATGATTACATGCGCGTACTGCCATATCAAATTTTTTGTAGGATACAAGCCGCCCCACCATCAAAAAATAGTCATCACGCCACAAGAGCGGTGAGTCGGCGATGATAAATCTCTTCGTATCAACCGGCGGATGCAGAACACTGGCGTCTCGACGATAGTATTTACTGATACGCTGGCGGACAAAATCGGAGATTGCGATAATATCGTCCGGGCGCATGGATGCCTGGCGATCCCACACCCGCATATAGGAAAGAAATGGGGGAATAATTTTTTTTACGATGTTGGGGTATCTGAATTCCTGAATGTATTTATGACTATCGTCCCATAAGTAGCGCGGGGGCGTCAGACAATAACATATGTGGCGGGTGGAGGGTTTGGTAATAATGCCTTTGGCGAATGATGAGGAGACCGAAAGCACCACGTCAAACGCTGAAGTATCCAGCTGCTCAACCGCCAGCGGCATCAGAAAGGAAAACGCATGATGATAGCGCCGAGCAAGCGGAATGTGCTGGAGAAATGTGGTGTGAACTATCCGATCACGAAACGCGCCGCGCGTTGCGTTTTCGTCATAGAGCATCGTGTAGATCGGTGCGTGCGGAAACATTCTGCACAATACCTGCAACACGCGTTCCGCCCCCCCATATTGATTCAAGTAATCGTGGGCAAGAGCAATTTTCATTACATTTATAGTATGGGGGTTAGACGGCAGAATGATCAGCAACCATCTTCCACGCGGTCTTCACAATAATCTTGAAATCAAGCCACAACGACCAGTTTTCAATATAGAACGTGTCCAGCGTGACCTCCTCTTCAAACGGCAAATCAGAACTGCCGGAAATCTGGGCCAAGCCGGTAGCGCCCGCTTTGATCGCCAGCACACGTTTATGGTGCTTGGTGTAGCGGGCAATCTCGTCGGGTTGGTGCGGACGCGGACCCACCACGCTGATATCGCCTTTCAGCACGTTGAGAAACTGCGGAAGTTCGTCAAGGCGATAGCGGCGCAACCAACGCCCCACCCCCGTCACCCGCGGATCGTTGCGTATTTTGAAAAGCGGTCCATCATCACGCTCATTGAAAGAAGCCAGAGACGGTTTGAGTTCTTCGGCGTTGGCCACCATGCTTCTGAACTTATAGAGGGAGAATTCGTGATTTCTACTCACTCGCCGCAGGCGGACCACCATGGGTCCGGCGCTGTCTATGGCAATCGCACACGCGATCACCAAAAAGAGTGGGGACAAAAGCACCAAAGCAAGCAACGCAAACACCGCATCGAATATCCGTTTCCCTATGCGTCCCCACCCATCCAGTGACGTGCGCTTCAGTTCAACCAGGGGAATATTGCTGATGGCATCAACGTCATAGTGCGTGGTGAGCGTCTGATAAATATTGGGAACAAATTTAAACACCAGATGGTGTTCATTGCAAAAATCAACGAGCGCAATAATTTTATCTGCACGGTAGTTTGGATTTGCGAGAATCACTTCATCAATCCCGGGATTGCTGATCGCGGTTTGAATCTGTAATAGGTCGGGATCGGCAAGATGCTGAACAATGCGATATCCCGCCGATCGGTTCGCGGAAATTGCTCTTATGATCTTTTCCGATACCATATCATTGCCGATAATCAGGAGCCGATGAACCCCAAAGTTTCTCCGCGTCACAAAATATCGCTGGAACAACCGCACCGCCAAGCGCCCCAGCGTGACACACGCCATGGTAATAACCCAGCCGCCAAGCACCAGAAAGCGCGAATTAAACAATTCTTGGCGCAAGAAGATAAAGACAATAACCAGCATGATCGTCGCCGACGACGCAAGCGCCACTTTTGAGATTTCTTCAGCAATATTCATGCGGACTTTCAGGGAGTAGAGTCCGGCAATGGCGTAGGCAATGATAAAAAGAATTCCCACCGCAAGCACAAATGTCAGATAGCGCCCCAGCGGCAGGTTGAATTGAAATAACACCGGGCGAAACTGATCCAAAATATTCGTCCGCAACACATAGGTGAGAATGCCTGCCACCACGATCATTGCCGCATCAACTGGCAGGCGTAACACATTAAAATAGAGGTCTGCTTTTTTCATGGTCTGTGGTGCGAACGTAGCATAAAACTATATGCCTTTCAATAAAACGTAAAACCCGCCGTATGGCGGGTTTTACTGGTACTTGGTAAGCCGAGTTCTGTATACGATAGCAATTTATCTGCGATATGTGTTGCCACATACCTGTAGCGATCGAACTTTTCGAATCCCTCGACAAGCTCAGGACAAGTCCCGCTCTTGCGGAGAAACGCTGATCTTGCACACCGGTAAGGATTTAGCCGTTTCACTCCTTGTCTTTTACCCCAACAAGGACTAAGCCAATCTCTGATCATGTGAACAGTGATTGTGGGTTCGCTCCCCTTCAGCTTTCACTTCAGGGCGTCTCTGCTCGCACCTCTCGCATTATACTTCGACAAGCTCAGTATCCTGAGTCCATCGAAGGGCTGCGGACGGGCGTTACCCGCTACCATTTTAACTGTCCGCCTAGGGCGGACTCGTGAGTGCTCGGACTTTCCTCACTCCGCCCGAAGGCAGAGCGTAGCTATCTCAAGTACCACGTCTATTATACACCATTTCTCCTGATATTTCAAACAAGCCGATTTTCCTCGCGATCAAGCGCCCAATTCACCATCCGATCAGCCGCGCTATTGCTCTCTCGCGGGATATGAGAAAACGCAATACTGCCAAAATCGAGCCGCAGATTCCATATTTCCAAAAAGAGTTCCTGCAGGGTGGCTTCTTTCACCTTATATTCTCCGTTGAGCTGTTTTACGAGCAGTTCACTGTCTATATACATCTTCACCGAACTTTCTTTGGCTTTTTCAGAACCGATGAGTTGTTTGAGCTTGTGCAGGGCGAATGCAACCGCGCGATATTCAGCAACGTTATTGGTCGTTTCTCCGATATACTGCCCGTACTCTTTTTTCTCCATACCAGGACCTTTCACAACAACTCCGATTGCCGCGGGACCAGGATTTCCCCTCGCGCCACCGTCAGTATAAATGATATAGGTCTGATCGGGCATGATTATGTATAGTAACCGAGCACTTCGAGGCCCGGCAATTTTTCGCCCGCTAGAAACATGAGCATCGCTCCTCCACCCGTGGATACAAATCCAAACTTATCAAGTAATCCGGAGGTGTCCAGTGCCGTGATAGTGTCACCGCCGCCGATAATGCTCCCTGCGCCGGAATCAACGATAGCCTGGGCGACACGACTGGTCGCCATACGGAATCGCTCATCTTCAAACATTCCCAGCGGGCCGTTCCACACCACGGTACGCGCCTTTCCAATAGAAGAGAGAAACTGTTCGGTGCTCCGCGCTCCAATATCCAAAAACTTCCCGTCCGCAATGACAAAATCCTCTGGAATAACCAACCGCGCATCGGCCAAGTCGAGTCCCGCGAGGAGTTCTGCATAGTTTTCATCAACCACTGAACTGCCCACGTCGCGGCCGAGCGCCTTAGCCATATCATTGGCAATCACACCTCCGACCAGTACGCTCTCTGCCTTGTCGAGTAGATACTTAATGACCGGAATTTTTGTGGACGCTTTTGCTCCACCCATAATAACAACCTTTCCAGCGGCTGGAGCGCGTATTACTTCATCAAGTGTGGCAACTTCTTCTTCTACCAGCAACCCTGCGTAGGATGGCAGATGCCGTGCGATAGCCACCACGGATGCGTGCTCGCGATGGCATGCCGCAAAGGCGTTATTGACGTAGTAATCAAATCCGTGTGCGAGAGTCGCCGCAAACGCATCGTCATTTTTTTCTTCTTCGGGCCACGTGCGGATATTCTCCAAAAGAGCGATGGTTTCATTTCCGGCAAGAAATGCCGGGATGTCTTCCAATGTTTTTAGCACAGAAAGTGGCTGGCCAACAATGGTACTTATCTGTTCGGCAATCGCCGCAAACGAAGGGATCGCCGAAATATGCGCCGCGATGAGCACTCGCGCGCCACGGCTAAGCAGAAAATCAATGGTTGCGCGCTGGCGTTGGATGCGAAATGGCTCTCGCACCGTCCCATCGGCATTGACTGCTACATCAAAGTCAGCGCGCAAAAGCACTTTTTTACCGGCAATGTCATTCAGTTGATCGATGGTTTTCATCGCGCAATATGTACCGCATCAATGAGTATTTTTACAAATTCCTCCTTATGAACACTCGCTCCGCCAACGAGTACACCGCCGAATTCTGGTACTCCCAGAAACTTCCCCGCATTGTGTTCTGTCACAGAACCGCCGTAGAGAAAGCGCGGGCGGGTGGCATGAAGCTCGTTACGCAGTATATCCCGTATAATCTTGACCGATTGCAGAGCGGAGCTCGGTGTGTCCGGCCGAGCTCCCGGAGTGGTGCTGATCGCCCACACCGGCTCATAGGCAATGAGGCATGCATCAATATCGTTTGCCGACAGGCCCGAGAAGGTCGCCCGCACCTGATGTTCGAGAAATCCAGTGAACCGCTCGTCGTACTCACGCTCACCCACACACACAATCGGTGTTAGCTTGCACGCAAGTGCAGTTTTTAGCTTTTTATTTACCACATCGTCGTTCTCGCCCAGCTTTCGCCGGTCAGAATGCCCAACAATAACGTACCGTACACCGAGTTTGGAAAGCATCGAGCCGGATACCTCACCGGTAAGCGCCCCGGTGTCTTGAGGCGCAATATCCTGTGCTCCAAGAAACGCGCTCTGGGCTAAATGTCCGGACCCTAACATCTTCGCCACTTCTTCAATAAATACAAACGGCGGACACAAAATAATGTGGAGGATATTCTGTTCCGGCAATGTCGCCAGCGTCTCATCCATAGCATTCACGAGTTCTTCGGCTTCAGCCAAAGAATTCGGGGCGGTTTTCCAGTTAGCAACGATTGTTTTTTTATTCATATACCAAATCAAACACCCCTATTCCCACTGTTATGGTAGCATGACCTCACCATGACACCCAGCGCTATCTATGGTTAGATTATACAATAACGCATGAACCGCACCGCATCGGACAGCATCTCTATCGCGCAAGATCATTCACAGTTCCCTGATTACTTGCGCCACATCCCCAATCCGCCCAAACTACTGTATTGTCGAGGAAATGTCGAACTCCTACGAGGTCCGGCGATTGCCGTTGTCGGTACTCGTAAAATGACAAGCTACGGCGGGCAGGCGGCTGATGCCATAGTGCAAGAACTGGTACGCGCGGGTGTCGTGGTAGTCAGTGGTTTGGCATTGGGCGTAGATGCCCGGGCGCATGCGAGCACCTTGGATGCCGGCGGCGCCACCATTGCCGTGCTCGGTTCCGGCATTGACACGATCACTCCATTCAACAATGAGCGTCTCGGCAACCGCATTCTTGAACACAATGGATTGATTGTATCGGAATATCCTGGCACCTATCCGGCGGATCAATGGACATTCCCCAAGCGTAACCGCATTATCAGCGGCATATCCCTTGGAGTTATCGTCATTGAAGCCGATCGCGAAAGCGGCTCGCTCATTACCGCGCGGCATGCACTGGAACAGGGCCGCGATGTCTTTGCCGTACCCGGCAACATTTTTGCCGCCTCATCAGCGGGAACCAATCATCTCATCGCCCAGGGCGCACGCCCGGTGCTTACGGCGTCGGATATTACCCAAGAATATGCCGAGCGAGGACTGATTCGCACACGCACACCCGCGCAGTTGCCCACACTCAACGATCCCGTAGCAAGCGCAATCTTTGCTATACTGACCCACAGTGGTCCCCAGCATGTTGACGCACTCGTGCGTGAAACAAAATTTGACGTCGCCCGAATCAGTGGTACACTGTCGCTTCTAGAATTGCGCGGCATGGTGATCTCCGATGGCCGCGGCATGTGGACTGCAAAGAAATGACCTATCTCGTTATTGTTGAATCGCCAACCAAAGCAAAGACCATCTCCCGTTTTCTCGGGAGCGATTTTATTGTAAAGTCCTCATTCGGCCACATTCGCGATTTGCCAAAAACTAAATTAGGTATTGATGTCGAACATGATTTTGAACCGCACTACCTCGTCCCGGCCAAAGCAAAAAAGAATGTCGCTGAATTAAAAAAGGACGTTGCCAAGTCGGATATGGTCATCCTTGCCACGGACCCCGATCGTGAGGGCGAGGCCATCGCATGGCATCTGCAACAGGCGCTAGGGCTTGATGCCCCATTAACCAAGAGAAAGGTGGAACGCGTGGTGTTTCATGAAATCACCAAGCATGCCATTGAAGACGCTCTCAAACATCCCCACGGCATTGACCAGCATCTCGTAGATGCCCAGCAGGCGCGGCGCGTGTTGGATCGTCTCGTGGGCTATAAACTTTCACCTTTTCTTTGGAAAAAAGTCGCCCGTGGACTTTCGGCGGGTCGCGTACAATCAGTCGCGGTGCGCATCGTGGTTGAGCGGGAACGAGAAATCGAGGCGTTCAAGCCAGAGGAATACTGGAGCGTTACTGCTACACTCGGCACCGATGGGACCACATTTGAAGCACAGCTTGCACAACACAAAGACAAAGACCTTGATAAATTGGATGTCAAGGATGAAGCGCATGCAAAAAAGATCCTTGCGGAACTCAACGGCGCGGACTATATCGTTCACGATGTTGAGAAAAAGGAAATGACACGAAATCCCCACGGGCCATTTACCACCAGTACGCTCCAGCAGGATGCGGCACGCAAACTCCGGTTTTCGTCCAAGCAAACCATGATGCTTGCCCAACAGCTCTACGAAGGTATAGACCTCGATAAAAACGAGGGTGTGGGCCTCATTACCTACATGCGCACGGATTCACTTAACCTTTCCGAAGAGGCCATTGCCCGCACGCAACAATTTCTCACGGATACCTACGGAGCATCCTACAGTCATCCACGGCGGTATAAAACAAAGTCAAAATCCGCGCAGGAAGCCCACGAGGCCGTGCGGCCTACGGATCCCACGCGCACCCCAGAAAATGTGAAGGCATATCTGACGCCCCAACAGTTCCGTCTCTATGATCTCATCTGGCGGCGCTTTACCGCATCGCAAATGCCTTCGGCAGTGTTTGATGCAACCGGCATTAATGTCGCGGCAAATGAATAAACCATCCGAGCCACGGGCTCTATCTTGAAATTTGATGGTTTTTTGAAGGTCTACCCCACAAAATTTGAGGATAACGAACTTCCCTCGGTGAAAAAGGGGCAGAAGCTCGAACTCAAAGAGCTCAAACCGGAACAGCACTTCACTCAACCGCCGGCACGTTTCAATGAGGCGTCCCTCATCAAGATTTTAGAGAAAGAAGGCATCGGACGGCCATCTACCTATGCTCCCATTATTTCCACCGTCCAGGCCCGTAACTATGTCAACAAAGACAAGAGCCGCTATTTTCATCCCACAGAAATTGGTATGATGGTCAACGACCTGCTCGTGGAGCATTTTCCCGAAGTCGTAGACGTCACCTTTACCTCAACCATGGAAGACGAGCTTGATGATATCGCCACCGGCAAAGCCAAATGGGTGCCCGTCATACGGGATTTTTATGATCCGTTTGCCAAACGGCTTGCGTCAAAATACGACGAAGTGAAAAAAGAAACCGTCACCCAGCAGGAACGGACGGGACAAAAGTGCGACAAGTGCGGCATTGGTGAAATGGTAGTGAAAATGGGCCGCTACGGAAAATTCGTCGCGTGCTCACGCTTCCCCGAGTGTAAAAACATCCTCAAGGCCGCCAAGGCGCCCGTGGAAACAACGGGGGAAAAATGCGATAAGTGCGGCGAAGGAGACATGCTTATCCGTACCGGTCGGTTTGGCAAGTTTATGGCCTGCAACCGCTATCCGAAGTGTAAGAACACGAAGAAAATCGATGGCGAAAAGCCGCAAGAAAGTTCGACAAGCAAAGGAGAGGAGCATGAAGAAGTTCTTTGAAGGTGAAGTGATAACGGCACGAGGATCTCCGATACCATCTTTTCTTCTGCCTCCCACCGTTCGAACACGCTTCACGGTAGAAGAAATCAGAAGGAGGTTGTACAAACAGCAAGAGAGCATTCTCCAGAGCACCACAGAAGTTCCCAAGAGGATAAAGAGTTCCAGGAAAGGCGCAGGGAGGAGGTAAAGATCTGTGATGTGCTACCGCGAGGGCGGCGGACCAGACGGTTAGTTGTGCGAGGGGTGGGCACTGCCCACCCCTGTCTTTTAATCAATAATGTTTTTCGCTACCGTATTGAGCTCTTCGAGGTTGGCAAATTTGATGGCAATCGTGCCGCCCGTTCCGCCCGCTCTGATCAGCACAGGCACCTTGAGTTTGCCGGTAAGATTCTGTTCCAGTTCCTCAAACCGACGATCTGGTTTGCCTGCACCCGTTGGTTTGGCACGCGAAGCGGTGCGCTCAGTATCTTTTGACGAAAATCCGCCTTTGAGAATTTGCTCGTAGACCTCCTTTTGTTTTGCTTGATTGTCAAACGCAAGCAACGCGCGGGCATGGGAAGCTGTGATGCGTCCATCTCGTAGGGCATCGCGGATATAATTGGGCAATTTCAGAAGTCGCAATGAGTTCGCAACCGCTTCACGCGATTTGGCAACTTTTATCGCAATATCTTTCTGGGTGAGACCGAACTCGCCTTGCAGGCGATCATATGCCTGCGCCTCTTCCAGCGCATTGAGGTCTTCCCGCTGAAGATTTTCGATGAGCGCCATTTCCAAACGCTGGGATTTCCCGTCGTCAATGTCGTCGCGAATGATAACCGGCACATGAGGCAATCCAGCGAGTTGGGCAGCGCGCAGCCGTCGCTCCCCCGCAATGAGCTGGTAGAACACGTCCATGCCTCGCGGTGTCCGATCCTCCATTTTTGCCACGAGCAACGGTTGGAGAATGCCATACTTCCGGATTGACGTTGCAAGCTCCGCAAGAGTATCTTTATCAAAATCTTTTCTCGGCTGATCAGGGTTGGAGCGGATTTTTCCCACCTCAACATAGAAGATATTCTCTTTATCATTGACCGCATTGGAAGTAACCGACGCAGGAATAAGCGATCCGAGTCCTTTGCCAAGTCCAAATAGTTTTTTCGTCATGCCATTTTAATAATTTCCTCGGCAAGTCGTCGGTACGCGTGTGCTGCTTTCGAATTGGGATCGAACTGCAGGATTGTTTTCCCGAAACTGGGCGCCTCTGCCAGCGAAATGGTGCGTGGGATCACGGCGTCAAACACACGTCCCGGAAAATGCTTTACCACTTCGTTGAGCACGTGCTGCGCCAACTGGTTGCGCTTATCATACATTGTAAGCACAACGCCGAGGACCTGCAAATCGGGATTCAGCCCGCCGCGCACCAATTCCACGGTATGCAGGAGCTGTCCCAGCCCTTCCAGGGCGTAATATTCGCACTGTACGGGAATGATCACCCGCTCTGCGGCCGCCAGAGCGTTAATCGTCAATAAGCCCAGCGACGGCGGGCAGTCAATGATGATATAATCGTAATTCGTCCGCAGACTATTGAGTACTTTCTTCAGTCGCATCTCGCGTTCGTGCATGGATACCAATTCTACCGTAGCCCCCGCCAAACTCTGCGCGGCAGGCAATATGTCAAAACCGAACAGCGATGTTTTGTGGAGCAGTGATACCGGATTTTGGTCGTTGATAAGCGAGTGATAGATATTGTCACTCTCGGCCGCCAGACGCACCCCTACGCCCACGCTGGCATTGGCTTGAGAATCCAAATCAACGAGTAGTACGTACTTGCCCAATGCAGTTAAATACGCCCCCAGATTGACCGCGGTAGTGGTTTTCCCAACGCCCCCTTTTTGGTTGCAGACGGCTATGACTCTGGCCATAGAATATTCTTCATCATATCATCGTAGATAGAAAAAGAAAGTTGAAAAAATCAACAAAAAATGATAGAATAAGCACTCAAAGCCCGAGTGATGGAATGGAATACATGTACGACTCAAAATCGTATGGCCTCACGGCCGTGTGGGTTCAAGTCCCACCTCGGGCACTTTTGTTCCTTGGGAGGAAATCGTGATCCTTGGTAAATGTCGTCTCTGCGAGAGAAAGAAACCCGTTCGGATGAATCGAAAGCTCAAGCGACGTATATGCCAGGCGTGCTATCGCCTCACAAACACTGGCATCTGCGTCTCGTGTAACCAGGACCGTCCCATATCGGTTCGCCTCCCGAATGGCGAGTTAATATGCGATAGCTGTTATGGCCGCGAGTGCAATTTCCAGCGATGCGACAACTGCGGGTTCCTGAAGCACATAACCCTTCGCAAGCCGAGTGGCGAAGTCATCTGCAAGAACTGTTACCAGAAAACCTATATCCGGCCCGCAGAGATGTGCGGGATGTGCGGACAGGATAAACCCGTTGCGATGCGTCTGAACAAGAAGCCCGTTTGCAAAACTTGCTATGACGCATGGTTTCGCACCCCCGAGTCACAAGCTTCCCGAAACGCGTAGAGGCGCAGGAACCAGTATGGTTACCTGCGCCTTCTATTTTGCAAAAACGAAGAGGGCGACCGACACTATAGCAAGAGTCTCATCTTAGGCACTATGTTACAGTTCTAAAATTTTCATGAGTTCTTCCGGCCGCGTCGCGCCTACACGAAGAATTTTTGGCCTTGTATTGCTCACATCAAGCACCGTTGAAGGCCCCGACGGTGGTAGCACGCCAGCATCGATGACTAAGTCCGGTTGATAGCTTGCCTGCTCGAATTCTTGGAGTACCGCACTGATATCGCGGAGTCCTTCGTGGCCAGAAACATTTGCAGACGCCCCCGTGAGTGGGTACCCAAACGCATCAAGCAGTGCATTTACGAACGGGTGTTCGCACACACGCAAGGCCACCGTATGCATACCGCCAGTGGTATCGCCCGGCACAATGTCTTTCTTTGGTAATACAAGGGTCACCTGCCCAGGCCAGACGGCTCTGGCAATATCTTTATTCCTGCCTTCGATGTGCGCAAGCTCGCTCGCCCAGAATAAATTGCGTGCAAGAATCGGGAGTGCTTTTTCTGTACTTCGCTCCTTAATTCTAAAAATCTTGCGTACCGCGACTGGATTGAGCGCATTAGCACCAAGCCCATAGACCGTATCGGTCGGATACACCACCGTTCCGCTGTATTCCAGCGTACGGACTGCTTCTTGGACTGCCATGGGCCAATCGGCTTCGGACTGCAGAGAAATAATCCGCATACTTTTGATTATAGCAGAAACTAAAACCCGCCAGTGGGGCGGATTTAGCTATTCGATTGCCGTTGCTTCTTGGGCAGACGCTGGAGGTTCTACGGGTGTTGCTTCTATCTCTTGTTTCTCTGTGGTCGGTTCTTGTGGCTTGTCGCTTGTGGCTTGTCGCTTTTTTGGTTTCCAACTCGCCATTTTGGGACGATCCCACATCTTATAGTTGACCATCAGATTATTGACCGTAGGCGAGATCTGCGCACCTTTGCCCATCCAATAGTCCACCCGTTCACGATTTACCTGAAATTGTTTTTGGTGGGGATTATAAGTACCGAGCAACTCCTGGAATTCCCCTTTTGGTTTCTTTGTGTGTTCGTTTAAAACAACCCGAAAATAGGCCTGTCCTTTCTTGCCGATGCGCTGGAGCCGAATCATCAACATAAGTGTGGTATATTCTATCAGACGGAGAAGAGAATGGCAAGGTTATCTGCCCGAGCAGGTTATTGCCATTTTTTCACGGTAAGCGCCCGTTCGGCCGCAGATTGTTGAGCATCCTGCTTAGAGGGACCTTCTCCCGATGCCACCAATTCCTTGCCTAGAAACACTCCCACCTTAAATTGCCGTGCATGGTCAGGACCCCACTCTTCCAACACTTCATAGGTGGGAGTAATGCCCACGCGTTCCTGTGCTTGTTCTTGAAACAAGCTCTTGGCATCCCGATAGAGCTTATGTTCAATGATTGTTGGGAGTTTTGTCAGTACAAAGCGTTCAATAAACGTTTTTGCTGGTGCATAGCCGCCATCCAAATAAATTGCACCGATGACCGCTTCCATGGCGTTGGCTAAAATATATTGTCGCGCGCGGCCTGTATCGCGAGATTCTCCTTTGGAGAGGAGAATGTAGTCGTTCAAACCGAATTCGCCGGAAATATCTGCCAACATATTTGCGTTGACCAGTGCCGCACGCCAGTTGGTAAGTTCGCCTTCCGGGTTGGGATGGGTGATATAGAGATATTCGGTGACTATTAGCTCAAGTACCGCATCACCGAGGAATTCAAGGCGCTCATTGTGGTCCCTTTGCCATTCGGGATTTTCATTGAGGTAGGAACGATGGGTGAGCGCTTGCTCCAAAAACTGCGCATTACGAAATGTATACCCAATGCGCTCTTGCAATTCGGAATGAGATACAGTGTTCACGCGGTGCTCTCGCGTACGAGCTTATGGGTTTTTCACCTGCCTGCGCAGGCAGGCCTCGAGCGAACAGCCAAGAAGCTCGCGAGCGAATATTATCGTAATTCTTTACTTTTTACCTCGGGTTCCCCGTCCTTGCTCTGGCGCGCTGGAGGCGCATCGTTTTTACCCGGCTCCCCGATCTCGCGGTAGACCGTACCGAGCACGCCGTTGACGAATTTTCCCGATGACTCGCCGCCAAATGACTTCGCCAGTTCTATCGCTTCGTTAATCGCCACCTTGGGAGGCACCTCGCCGCGGTTACCAAACAAAAGTTCGTACAGACCGAGGCGTAATACATTGCGATCCACAATCGCAATTTGCTCCAATGGCCATTGTGGCGCGGCTTTTTCAATAATGGCATCGAGCTGGCTTTGGTGCTCAATGACGCCGTTGATCAGCACCCGTATAAAACTGGTGTCGTCAACGCCAGATGCAAATTCCTGAATGTTGCGATTGGTGATCTCCTCAAGGAGGGCGGTATTCCGACCTTTAAAATCCCATTCATAGAGGGACTGCATCGCAACTGAACGTGAAAGATGTCGAGATGCCATTACAAAAGAACTTACTTGCCTCCTGCTTTCCGGCGCTTCTCCTGTTTCTTCAACTGTCGCGCCAGGACTGGCAGTACCTGCCGGCCTTTATAGAAGCCGCAGTACTTACATACCGTGTGGGACGGGATCATTTTTTTGCATTGAGAACACGCAGCCAGTTTTTTAGCACGGAGCGCTAAGTGACTGCGTCGTCTGCCTTGCCGGCCTTTTGCTAAATGGTGTCGTGGTACTGCCATGTATAAGGTTTCTTCAAGAAACCTAAACACTATACCAAAAAAATGAGATTTTACAAGTCTCTGTTGGCTTGTCCACAATTGCTCCCTCCATCACATGACGCTAGAATACAACTGTCACGGAACCTCTGTTCGCCCATGGCGGACGATGATCTCTATGCGTTTTGTACACCTCCACACTCATTCTCACTATTCTCTGCTGGATGGACTGTCAAAGATCGACGAATTAATTGCCCGCGCAAAAGAACACGGCATGGATGCGCTTGCGCTGACCGACCACGGCGTACTCTACGGCGCGATTGAATTTTATCAGAAGGCAAAAAAGGCCGGTATCAAGCCCATTATTGGCTGCGAGATGTATATTGCCGACGGAAGTATGCACGACAAGCGGCCCGGCATTGATGACAAACGTTTTCACCTCATACTCCTGGCCGCTGACAACACGGGTTACAAGAATCTCATTAAACTTGTCACTGCCGCACACCTGGAGGGCTTCTACTACAAACCACGCATTGACAAGGAATTCCTGCGCAATCACACCCAGGGGCTTATTGCATTGTCGGGATGTCTTGCTGGCGAGGTCTCGCGCGCACTCACCGCAGGTAACTTTGAAAAAGCAAAGCAGGTCGCTCTCGAATATCAGAGCATGTTCGGACCGGACAATTATTTCATCGAGCTTCAGCAACACCTCAACATTCCGGAACAGAATCAGGTCACGCCACAACTCGTGCGCCTGGCGCAAGAAACCGGTATCCCTATGGTGGCGACCCAAGACTCCCACTACATCCACAGCGACGACGCGCATGCGCACGATATTCTTCTAGCAGTTCAAACAGGTAACAAACTCGACGACAAAGACCGTTTCTCCATGAATCAGGATGATTTTTCTCTGCTTGGGACAGAGCAACTCCAACAAAAATTCGCAACTATTGACCCTGCCTTAGCACAAGAAGCATTTGAAAACACCGCTCGCATTGCCGAACGCTGCAACGTAGAGATTGAACTTGGTAAGGCACAGCTGCCGCCTTTTCCCCTGCCCGCTGGCTATCGAGAGCCATTCGACTATCTCAAACAGCTCGCCTATCGCGGGCTCACTGAACGCTTCGGAAACGAGCCAAATTCTGAGATCATCAAGCGGTTTGAATACGAACTGGGCATTATCCGGGAAACCGGCTTTGCCTCCTATTTTTTGATTGTTCAGGATTTTGTGAACTGGGCTCGCGCCAATGGCATTGTTGCTGGCCCCGGCCGTGGATCAGCTGCGGGAAGTCTCGTATCCTACGTTCTCAACATCACCAATATTGACCCGATGAAATATAACCTTCTGTTCGAGCGATTTTTGAACCCGGAGCGTATCTCTATGCCCGATATTGACTTGGACTTTCCGGACACACGGCGAGATGAGGTGCTTCGCTACGTGGCAAACAAATACGGCAAAGATCATGTGGCGCAGGTAATCACGTTCGGTACCATGGCCGCTCGCGGCGGGATTCGCGATGCGGGCCGGGCATTGGGGTATTCATACGATTTCTGCGACCGGATTGCGAAAATGATCCCTTCTAATCCCAACCAAAATGAGAAAAATGGGCATCTTGCACACTGCCTGGAAACGGTTGATGAACTCAAGCAGGCATATCGCGAGAATACTGATGTAAAAAAAGTAATAGATGCTGCCACGCGTCTTGAGGGCGTCGCTCGCCATTCATCAACCCATGCATGCGCCGTGGTCATCACGCCAAAGCCCTTGACTGAATACCTACCGCTCCAGCAAGGCACAAATGAAGGAGATGTCATCACCCAATATGAGATGCACGCCGTTGAAGACCTTGGTCTCTTGAAAATGGATTTTCTCGGTCTCGCGAATCTCACTATCATCGAAGATACTATTAGAATGATCGAACGGAATCATGGGATAAAGATCGATATTAATACGATCCCCCTGGATGATGAAAAAACATTCCAGCTTCTCCAAAAAGCGCAGACAACCGGCGTATTTCAACTAGAGAGCTCGGGCATGAAACGGTATCTCAAAGAACTCCGTCCCACCAGAATCGAAGATATCATTGCTATGGTTGCATTGTATCGTCCAGGGCCCATGGACCTGATCCCGCAATTTATCGCTCGGAAGCACGGCAAGAGCAAGATTGAGTCAATCCACCCTGTGATAGATAAAACTCTCGAAAATACGTATGGGGTCATCGTGTATCAGGAGCAAGTCATGGATATGGCCACCCAGCTTGCCGGTTTAACAAAAGGCGAAGGATACCTGCTCATTAAGGCAGTCGGTAAAAAAATCAGGGTCTTGCTCGACGAACAAAAAGATAAATTCATTAACGGGTGCCTCGACAATAAAATATCTTCACAGGTTGCCAAACGCGTATGGGAATTGATTGAACCTTTTGCCCGATACGGTTTTAATAAAGCCCATTCTGCCTGCTATGCTACCATCGGATACCAAACCGCATATCTGAAAGCACACTACCCCGCAGAATTTATGGCCGCATTCATGAATTCCGAGACCGGTGATGTTGAACGTGTTGCGTTCCTCATCGAAGAGTGCCGTCAGATGGGTATTGCAGTTCTGCCACCGTCAATCAACGAGAGTTTTGAGCAGTTTACCGTGGTTCCGGCAGAGACTCCGTCAATACGCTTTGGATTAACTGCGGTAAAAAATGTGGGGGCGAATGTAGTAAGTGCCATTATCCAGGAACGAACATCCGGCGGAGCATTTAAACACATCGAGGATTTCGTCACCCGCGTTGCGAACAAGGATTTGAACAAAAAATCGCTTGAATCACTCGTAAAGTGCGGTGCCATGGAAACATTCGGCGAGCGCAATGCCCTCCTGGCAAATCTTGACACCTTACTCGCCTACGCACGGGAACGACAGAAACAATCGTCAATTGGTCAAACCAGCTTATTCGGGGACGAAGCTGTCACACTCCCCGCACTCCGTTTGGTCTCGGCTGAACCAGCGGCACGGGCCGATATGCTCGCGTGGGAAAAGGAATTACTGGGCCTTTACGTTTCAGCGCATCCATTAAGTCAGTTCCAACCCCACCTGAAGCTGGAGCGGGTGCTCTCCATTAAAGACGCAACTGCTAATGGACACGAATCCGTTAGAATCGCAGGCATTATCACCAAAACACAAAAGATTCTCACCAAGAGCGGTAAGCCCATGGTTTTTTCATGGCTTGAGGATTTGAGCTCAAAGATTGAAGTGGTGGTATTCCCGAACCTTTTGGAGCAAAACCCTGATGCATGGCTGGAAAATAAAGTGGTCATCCTTCAAGGGCGCATTAACGATCGCGACGGTACGCCAAAGTTCCTCTGCGATTCGGTAAAGCCGATCGCCTCGCTGGCGTAATAAAAAGGTGCCCCGGATGTTACTCCGGGGCTGTTTTACGTTGTCTGCACAACTACTGCCTCGTGGCAGTTGTCCATCCCTCGCTAAGCCAGTCGGGTTCGGCCCGTCGATGGAGCTTCTCGCATTCGTGCTCACACGCCCTTGCCACCTCCCGCGTGGCCAGATATGCTGCCTGCTTCTCTGTAATCCCCCTTGGCCCGCTCATGAGCATCTGCATCGCCCTCAAGAGCGCTCCCCGCACTCGCTGGCGCACATCGCGGCGGATCGTTGTACGAATCTCGACCGTTACTCGCTTTTTCCCCTTCACCAGATCCTCCTAGGGCGATACCGTACTAAAATTGCATCAAAAAGGAAAGCGGAGCCACGACGGCCCCGCCTGCTATCCACAACTCACCCGACAACAGCAAGCCCTCGATGATTTCTGTTATCACTGAGAGTCCTGTGCCGATTTCCCTGAAACTCTCCAAGGGCTTGTCCCTCAAGAATTCCGTTGAGAACTTCCCGCACCAGCGCGCGTGCCGAGCGTGTAGCATCACGTACTGGAATGCCACATTCTTCTATGATCCGATTTGCGGTCTCTCGAATAAGCAGGTTCATGGGCGTTTCCAGCAACACGGCGGCTCGCTGGCGAACTGCTGGTTTGACCTCTTTGTGTAGGTGCCTCTGGCGTTGCGACCAGTCGTGTGCCAACGTTTCACGAGATATCGACATTGCTTTCTCCTCCCAGAAAGTCCCGTCTAATCTACCCCAAAATCAGGAAATAACAAGCCCTTCCTTCATCCGCATTTCTTTGATAATCTGAATTGACATGCACAACCTAGAACATCTCCGTCATTCCCTCGCCCACCTCTTGGCCGCGGCAGTTTTGGAATTGTATCCTGATGCCAAACGCGCTATCGGTCCGGCCATCGAAAACGGTTTTTATTATGACTTCGAATTTAGCTCTCCCATTTCTAATGAGGACCTGCCCGCCATCGAAAAAAGAATGCGGGAGATTTTGAAGAAATGGTCAACATTTGAAAAGAAGGAGATCTCTGCGGATGAGGCACGCGAGCTTTTTAAAAATAACCCGTATAAGCTGGAGCTGATTAACGAGTATCAAAGTCAAGGACTCACGCTCTACACTTCCGGTTCATATACTGATCTTTGCCGCGGAGGCCACGTCGAAAATGCCAAAGACATCGATCCGAAAGCGTTTAAGCTCACCCACACCGCAGGCGCCTACTGGCGAGGAGACGAAAAGAATAAAATGTTGACCCGCATCTACGGACTTGCTTTTACGACCGCAAAAGAACTTGAAGACCACGTGGTAATGCTGGAGGAAGCAAAAAAACGCGATCACAAAAAATTGGGTCAGGAACTAGACTTGTTCGTTTTTTCAGAACTGGTGGGCAGCGGCTTACCTCTCTGGACTCCGAAAGGTACTTTGATACGGAATCTTCTCGATTCTTTCGTTTGGGAATTGCGTAAAGCACGTGGTTATCAGCAAGTCGATATCCCCCATATCACCAAAAAGGATCTCTACGAGAAAAGTGGCCACTGGGAAAAATTTAAGGACGACTTATTTAAGATTAATACTCGGGAGGGACATGTGTTTGCCATGAAACCAATGAATTGCCCTCACCATATTCAAATCTACGATCGCAAACCATGGAGTTATCGCGAACTACCCCAGCGCTATGCCTCTACAACCAAGGTGTACCGAGACGAGCAATCAGGAGAACTAGCCGGATTATCTCGCGTACGGGCAATCACTCAGGACGATGCACATGTCTTTTGCCGAGAAAGACGGGCAAAAGAAGAATTCCTTAAAATCTGGGATATCGTCCATGAATTTTACCAAGTATTCGGCTTTATGATGCGCGTTCGGGTTTCCCTTCACGATCCTGCACATCCAGAAAAATATCTCGGGGACACAGCCCGATGGACAACAGCAGAAAAGATGCTTCGCGAGATTGCCCAAGAAAAGAATGCAGACACTTTTGACGGTATTGGCGAGGCGAATTTCTACGGCCCAAAGCTTGATTTCCTCGCAAAAGACTCGCTGGGACGAGAATGGCAAGTCGCTACCATCCAGTTAGATATGAACATGCCTGAGCGATTTGATCTTTCGTGCACCAACGAAAGCGGAGAGAAAGAACGCATTGTAATGATCCATGCCGCTATTATGGGCTCTATCGAGCGATTCTTGTCAGTTCTTATTGAACATACGGCTGGAGCGTTTCCAACATGGCTTGCACCCGTACAGGCGGCCGTGCTGCCCATTTCCGACAAACAAAACGAATATGCGCAAAAGATTGCCCTGCAATTACAGAATTCCGGCGTGCGTGTCGAGGTGTACGACCAGAATGAAACCATCGGCAAAAAAATCCGCAATGCGGAACTACAGAAAATCCCCTATCTGCTCGTGGTAGGGCCAAAAGAAACCGACTCTGGCACCGCTGCTGTCCGCCAGCGCGGCAAAGGTGATATAGGACAGAAAAATCTCGATGACTTCGCCTCTCAAATCTCAAAAGAAGCTGCAACTCGCGCTTCGTGGTAATAAAATCCTTGTTATTCTAGGCCCCACGGCTTCGGGAAAGTCCGATTTGGCGATACAACTTGCGAAGAAGCTCAAGGGTGAAGTTATTTCCGCCGATTCACGCCAGGTATACCGTGGAATGGACATTGGCACCGGTAAAGTCACCAAGCGCGAACAACGGATAGTCCCTCATCGTCTACTTGATATCGCCGATCCAAAAAGAGATTTTAGTGTTGCTCGATACAAAAAACTTGCACAAAAAATACTCTGCGACATTCAAAAACGCAGCAAGCTTCCTATTATTGTTGGGGGCACAGGACTCTACATCGACGCGTTGTTGAATCGCGTTTCGTGGCCAGAAGTGCCGCCAAATAAAAAACTACGCGCGAAACTCGCGAAACAATCCACGGAACAATTATTTAAACAGCTTCAAAAGCTTGATCCGCGCCGAGCGAAAAGCATTGACCCCCATAACAAACACCGCCTTATCCGCGCCCTAGAAATTGTAGTAGGCACTGGCAAGCCGGTTCCTGTGCCGCTGAAAGGGGCTTCGGCAAGTAACGTTACCTGGATCGGGATAAATCCAGGTAAAGAAGAGCTTGCTCGTAACATCGAAAAACGCCTTACTGCACGCCTCGGGCAAGGGATGTTGAATGAAGTCAGGAAACTTCATCGATCCGGCGTTTCCTGGAAACGACTGGGGGGCTTCGGGCTCGAGTACCGCTGGATTGCCCGCTATCTCCAAAAAAAGATTTCGGAACAAGAGATGCGCGCTGGTCTCTTGCGAGACATCGTCCGCTATTCCAAGCGTCAGATGATGTGGTTCAAGCGCAACAAAGAGATTCGTTGGTTTACGACTGCTCAACACGCTCTTCGTGCTCTTTCGCGCGAGCGACTTCTTCTTTCTTAATTTCCTCAAATTGTCTTTGCTCGCGTTCTTTTGCAAGACCTATGTCATGCGCTGCCTGCTGTTGTGCCTGTCGAGCGAGCACTTGCTGATTTGGTTTCTGAAATCCGCCCACCTCTCCCGAACCGGTCAAAAGCGCCACGATCTTTTTAAAAAATATCATAATATCTTTTCTTTAATTAACCTCTCGACCATTTGCGGGTTTGCTTTGCCCTTCGATGCCGCCATTGTCTTACCAATAAGAAACTTGAGCGATGCCTCTTTCCCCTTTTTCAAATCTGTCACTGCCGCCGGATTGTCCATGATAACCTGACTGATAATCCTGTTTAATTCATCTTCGTCGGAGACCTGTCCAAGATCTTTTTCGTGAATGATGTGGTCCGGATTGAGACCGGTTTGTGCCATTTCCTTTAGTACTACTCCTGCAACTGAAGAAGAAACTGTGCCAGAAACTACAATTCTAGCAAATTGCCCAAACATTTCTGGAGTAACAACTTTGGGACCTGGCTTATAGACGTTAATCAGATAATTCGCTAAAAGTTTTATCGTTTTTATCTTATCAGCATCGTTCTCGGGGGCCCTAGCTGCAAATGCTTCACTAACAGCCTTCTCGAAGTCATCCCCAAGTGATTTGTTCGTCGTGAAAACTTCGACATCTGCCACGGGTAATGAATATTCTTTCGCAAAACGTTCCCTGCGTTTACTTGGTAATTCTGGCAGCACACTTTCGATGCCATTGATCTCTTCTTTTACCAACACCACTGGTGGCAAATCGGGCTCTGGAAAGTAGCGATAATCAGCAGAGCCCTCTTTGGTGCGCTGACTTACGGTGATTCCTTTGTTCTCATCCCACCCTCGCGTTTCTTGAACAATCTTTTCGCCATTTTCCAAAGCTTCCGTTTGCCGTTTTAACTCGTACTCCGCCGCACGCCCCGCGGCATTGATGGAATTGATGTTTTTAACCTCTACTTTCGTGCCAAGTTCTTTTGCTCCCTCCGGGGCAACAGAAATATTTACCTCAACGCGCATCTGCCCCTTTTCCATGTCAGCATCCGATGCGCCAAGATATCGGAGAATTAACCGCAGTTCTTGCGCGAACGCCACAACATCCTGCGACGTTCTTAAATCGGGCTTGGTGACCAATTCCATAAGAGGAATGCCGGCGCGATTGTAATCGACGAGCGTGGCATCGCCGTGTGATGTGTGCTGGAGGCGCCCCACGTCTTCCTCGAGATGAATCCGCTCTATGCGGATTCTTCTCGAGCCCTGAGCGCCAGCCGAAGGGTTACCTATTTCAAGCTTCCCACTGTGACAAAATGGCTTCTGAAATTGCGTAATCTGGTATCCCTTGGGTAAATCGGGATAGAAGTAGTTTTTGCGCTCAAAAAACGTCTCTGGATTGATGCTGCAGTCCAGCGCGAGCCCAACACCGATTATTTTTTTAATCGCTTCTGCATTCGCCACAGGCAGGGTGCCTGGATGACCCATACAAATGGGGCAAATATTGATGTTAGGACGTTTTTCATCGGGATCATTGAGCGAATCACAGAACATCTTTGTCTTGGTCTTCAGTTCCGCGTGTATCTCTAAACCAATTGTCGGAATATATTTCATAACTTACTCAATGTAGCACGATTTTTTGTTATATAGAAAGGGTAGAAATTTGACCAGCAATGATATTCCGGTATAGTATGCACCGAGGAGGAAGTATGTTCGATACCCCCATTACCGACACGGTAGTTTTGGTGGTGGATCCTGATCATCCACGTTTTGGCCAGATCGCCACCCCAGGGACACACGACTGGCGAGAAAGCGGCGAGCTCTCTCTGCGATTTCCCGACAACGAGAGAGTTATTGTTCACGACGGGCTCATGGAGGATGACCCGCCACCCCAAGCCATCATCTGGCACAAAAGGGAATCAAAACAGATGGTGCAAGCGCAAGAACGTCTCCCGGAAGCTAGGGAGAAGCTCGCCTGGGTCCGGCAAGTTGCCACCGCCAAACAGTCGCCGCGGGAACTGCGTGTGTTCGCCAAGAAGCTCTTCGTGAAGATCGCAACTGGACGAGCATGAGATGCACCACGTTCGAGAGGGGCGCTGCCTAGCAGCGTCCTTTTCATTAAAAGGATGCCCCGGAGCTGTGTCCCGGGGCAACAAAGGGTGTCTATCACAGTTTGTCCTGACCCTGGAAACGGGTTTCGCGCAGCTCGTCGTAAGACATATCCGGCGACTCGATCTCTTCGAATTGCAGGTGCACGATGCCCTGTGCTCCGTAGATCCTGACCGACACTGATGACGTGTTGGCGATGTGCAATCGCAAGCGCCCTTCCCACCCCGGATTGATGGATGCGATGTTTAAGCTGACGCCATGAGCCGCGTAGACCGTTTTACCCACACCGCGCGCGATGCAGGTACGCGGGATCTTGAAACGTTCCACGGTCATCCCCTCCACAAACGTGTGTGGGGGAATATCGTAGTGCGGGTCGGCAATCTTGACAGTAAACATCCTCTGATCCGGATCGAGGGGATCAAGGGTCTTGCCCGCTATCAGTGCATCGTTGAGCACAAGAATGCGCGGATCCAATCGCGCATCGTAGCCAGCAGGCTGAAGGCCATAGGAAGCGATGCTCGGCCCTGCAACTCGCCCGGAAAACGGACGGATGAGGCCGCGCTCGAGCGCCATCCTTGCAATCCATCGATCGTTTCTGACCATAGACACTCTCCTCTTCTCTCTGCAAAGAACACGACAGCGGCCCAATGGCCGCTGTCAGCTTACACGAAACAGGAAAATCTTCAAACTACTTGACGTCAATCCCCATCGAGCGGGCAGAGCCCTCGATAATTTTCATCGCCGCTTCTACGTCATTCGCGTTCAAATCTGCCATCTTTTGTTCGGCAATCTGACGCACTTGAGCTTTGGTAACGGTACCAACTTTGTTTTTGTTGGGCTCGCCTGAACCCTTTTCCAGGCCTGCCGCTACGCGCAAAAGGTATGCCGCTGGGGATGTGCGCAACTTAAAATCGAATGTTCGGTCTTCGTAGATAGAGATCTCGACAGGAACTACCTGCCCCATTTTGTCTTTGGTGGCTTCGTTGAACTGCGCGATGAACTGCCCCATGTTCACTCCATGAGGACCCAGCGCCGTACCCAATGATTGACCGGGTACTGCCTTGCCGCCTTCTAACTGTATCTTGATTTTCGCTTTTAGTTTTTTCGCCATGAATTTTACTTTATAAACTTTACAACTTTAAACTTGTTGAATTAGATTTTCTTTATCTGAAGAAAATCTAATTCAACCGGTGTTTCGCGTCCAAAAATGGTTATCAGTACTTTCACGCGGCCTTTCTCGTCATCCACTTCGGCAACTTTGCCGTCAAAGTCCTTGAATGGACCGTCGGTAATCTTCACGCGATCATTTACCGCCACGTCAATCTTATATTTCGGCTCTTCAATCCCCGTGCGCCGCAGTAATTCCTCAACCTCGGCATCGGAAAGTGGGGTGGGCACCGTGCCGGCACCGATAAAGCCCGTCACGTTAGGCGTATTGCGCACCACATACCAAGAATCGTCGTCGACGAGCATCTCCACCAAGACATAGCCGGGATAGATTTTTTCTTCGACGGTCTCGCGCTTGCCTCCTTTGATTTTGATTTTCTTTTCTTTGGGAACAAGAACATTAAATATTTTGTCCTCAAAACCGAGTGACTCGACGCGCTGCATAAGATTGCGAGCCACGTTATCCTCGTATCCCGAGTATGTATGGATCGCGTACCATTTGCGTTCAGCAGAGGTGATTTGTTTCGGCATGGCTTAGCGAGTAATGATAAAGTTCAGTAAACGTGAGAGGCCCAGATCAATAAGGCCAAGGTAGATAGCAATCACGAAAGTAATTGCAACGACCGTAAGCGTATACATCATTGTCTGACGGCGCGAAGGCCAGCTGACCTTCGCCAGCTCCGCGCGCACATCGCGCAAAAATGCTAGTAGATTTCCCATGATCTATGTATTGTAACCCTTCGCCGCGCTCAGGGTAAATCCTTTTCTTTAGAGAGAAAGGATTTAAAAACCGCCCGAGGGCGTACCACAGAATAGCACAGCTATTCTGAAATGTCTAATTTCAAATTTCTAATATCTAAACAATATCTAAGCACAAATGACCCGATGAAGTCTCTGAAGTCGTTAGAAATTAGATATTAGGAATTAGGATTTGCAGTTCAAAATCTAGATATCTAGATTTTGAACTGACTTAGCATGGGTCTGGATAAATTTCTTGCGGGGTAGAACATCCGATCCCATGAGCACATCAAAGAGACGGTTGGCTTCTTCGGCGTCTTCCACCGTCACTTGATACATAACGCGATTCGCCGGATTCATGGTCGTATCCCATAACTGGTCGGGATTCATCTCGCCCAAACCCTTGTAGCGCTGAATACCAACTCCTGGTTTTTTAGCCACGCCTTCCTCTTGCTCCTGCGTCACGACACCCTCATCACCCACCGGTGTAACTTCCCATCCTGTCATCCCCTTTTTTAGTTTGCCTTTCGCGGGGGCCTTACCATTGCCTGCCTTTTGATCGGTTGCATGACCAAATTCTTTCAGTGCTTTCTCTTTTTCACCGTCAGAGTAGACATAGCGCACCGTACTTCCCTTTTGCAGACGGTACAGTGGCGGTTGTGCGATATAGATGTGACCTGCATTGATGAGTTGCGGGAAATAGCGATAGAACAACGTCAAAAGGAGGGTGCGGATGTGGGCGCCGTCCACGTCGGCATCGGTCATAATGACTACCTTATGGTAACGGAGTTTGGCAATATCAAATTCTTCAGCAATGGCAGTACCCATTGCAATAATGAGCGCACGAATTTCCTGCGACGCGAGCATTTTATCTAAACGGGCTTTCTCGACGTTTAAAATCTTTCCCCGCAATGGCAAAATCGCCTGGGTGCGGCGATCGCGCCCCGATTTCGAGCTCCCGCCCGCCGAATCCCCCTCCACAATAAACAATTCTGATTCCGATGGGTCGCGGCTGGAGCAGTCGGCCAATTTGCCCGGCAGAGTCATGCCCTCCAGCGCCCCTTTGCGCAACACGGTTTCGCGTGCCGCTTTTGCGGCCATGCGCGCTTTGGATGCGAGAATAACTTTTTCCAGGATGCCGCGAGCGTCATTGGGGTTGCGCTCCAACCAGTCGGCAAATTCAGTGTTCATCACCGATTCCACGGCGGTACGCGCTTCGGTGTTGCCCAACTTTGCCTTGGTCTGCCCTTCAAATTGCAGTTCTTTTGACGCGATCTTCACCGAAACGATAGCGGTAAGCCCTTCGCGCACGTCATCGCCGGTCAGATTGTCGTCTTTTTCCTTGAGAAATCCGTTTTTGCGGGCATAGTCGTTGAGAGTGCGGGTTATCGCCGATTTGAATCCGGTGATATGCGTCCCGCCCTCAACGGTATGGATGTTGTTGGCAAATCCGATTTCATTGGTCTGTAAATCACTGATGTATTGAAGTGCGATTTCGACAAAAACAATATCCTGTTGTTTAGCCGCATAA
>ERZ1292632.685-Hain-H43-01um-R2-685-length-37685-cov-8_pt1 | contig 37685 bp, 43 predicted proteins | sample MGYA00564407_ERZ1292632 | MGnify/ENA primary metagenome ERZ1292632 (study PRJEB36523, sample SAMEA6512637) | groundwater metagenome | collected 2019-01-08 | study: AquaDiva: Metagenomics assemblies of 32 groundwater samples | reverse complement strand
CCGCCAAGAAGATACCAAAATGAATTGGGCTTTAGCCCTTCGAGTCCCGTCTCCTCCGCTTTGTGCGGGAAAAACTCGCATTAAAAAAAATTTAATAATCAGCGCTTAATGTCGATGATTGATATGCTATAATAAAATCACGATGAGCCAAGAAGAAATTATTACAAATATTAAAGAAGCTATTGATGAGGATCCAAATAAGAATTATATTCAAAGCATTAGTTTGTTTGGCTCTTTTTTGCATGGAGACGCAAATCCTAACAGTGATATTGACCTTCTTTTAGAAATGAAAAAACCAATGAGTTTATTTGAAATATTTTCGATACAAAAAAACTTAGAAAAAAAATTATGCCGAAAAGTTGATTTAATTGAGAAAGTTTCACTTGACAAATACATCAAAAACGAAATTATAGCTGGCGCAAAAAAAATTTATGAAAATCAATAGGGATAAATTACATTTATTTCATATTCGTGATGCAATTGAAAAAATTGAAAAATATTTGAACGAAATTAATTATGATGATTTTGCAAAAAAGAACCGGGATTACGATGCGATTTTAATGCAAATTGTTGTAATTGGCGAAGCAGTTAATAATTTAAGCGACGAATTTAAAGAAAAACATCAAAATTTACCATGGTATCAAGCAGTTGGCTTGAGAAACAGAATTGCTCATGGCTATGTTGATGTTGACATAGAAGTTATTTGGAAAACAATTAAAGAAGACATACCAATTTTAAGTAAAGATATATCGTTTTTATTAGAATCAAAAACCTCTTAGCTCTTCAATGACCTACTTTGTCTTTTCCTTTCAATTTCAGTTAGATATTTTTTTCTAAGGCGAACGCTATTTGGTGTTACTTCTAAATATTCATCTTCGGACATTATTTCTAATCCGATTCCAACTGAAAGATTACGCGGAGGTGTTAATGTAATTGCTTCGTCTGAGCCAGACGCTCGCATATTTGTAAGCTGTTTTCCTTTAATCGGATTAACATTCATATCCAATCCCTTTGAAGTATTTCCAACAACCATTCCTTCATAAACTTCTGTCGCTGGACCAATATACAATGACCCTCGCGGTTGTAAATTAAAAAGTGAATACCCCAAAGCTTTTCCTGAAGCCATAGAAACCATTGACCCAACACTCCTTTTAACAATTTCTCCAACAAACGGCTTAAAGCCAATTACAGTTGCGCACATAATTCCATCTCCTTTTGTATCACTGATAAATTCTCCTCTGAACCCAAGCAAACCACGAGTAGGAATTTCAAAAACCATTCTGGTTTGATCATTGATTTTATCCATATGTGTCATAATGCCTTTTCTTTTGCTTAATTTTTCAATAACTACTCCGGAGAACTCATCTTTTACATCAACAGTTACTTCCTCAAACGGTTCATTTTTTATTCCATCAATTTCTTTTATAATAACATTTGGAGCAGAAACTTGAAGCTCATATCCTTCACGCCTTAAATTTTCAATTAAAATTTCTATATGCAACTCACCTCGTCCACTTACTTTAAATTCATTTTTTGTAAAATCAATTTTCAATCCAACATTAACTTCCAATTCTTTTTTAAGTCTTTCTCCTAATTGCGCGCTTGTAACATATTTTCCATCTCTACCAGAAAATGGAGAATTATTAACTACAAAATCAAGCGTAATGGTTGGCTCATCAATTGTAATATTTGGCATTGGATCGGTTTCTGGATCATCACATATTGTTTCTCCAATATTTATATCTGGAAATCCCGCAATCATTACAATATCTCCAGAAAATGCGGATTCAACTTCTTCCCTGTTAGATCCTTTAAAAATAAAAATCTTTCTAATTTTCCCTTCTTCTGTTTCTCCGTTTGATTTTTTCAAATAATATTTTTTCTTTAAATCTATTGTGCCATCATAAATTCTGCCAATTGCCAAGCGACCCAAAAAATTATCATAACCTAAATTAAAAGGCTGAAAACGAAGAGGCGCGCTATCATTTTGTTTTGCAGGAGACACTTTTTCAAGAATCATATCCAAAAGCGGTGTGATATTATTCGATTCATCTGTTAAATTTCTTTTTGCTATTCCAAGTTTAGAAATTGAATATATTACAGCAAAATCTAACTGCTCATCAGTTGCTCCCAAATCATAAAAAAGCTGGAAAACTTGCTCATAAGCCCAATCAGGATTAGCCGCATGTTTGTCAATTTTATTAATAACAACAATTGGTTTATGCCCCAACTCTAATGATTTTTTTAAAACATATTTTGTTTGAGGCATCGGACCTTCCTGCGCGTCAACCACTAGAATAACACTATCGATTGACCTTAAAACTCGTTCAACTTCACTGCCAAAATCACTATGCCCCGGTGTATCAACAATATTGATTTTTGTTCCCTTGTACAAAACTGACGCGTTTTTTGCATAAATTGTAATGCCCCGTTCTAATTCCAAAACATTTGAATCCATACTAATACTTTCATCGGTCACAGCTCCTGTTTGTTGCATAATAGCGTCCGTAAGAGTTGTTTTCCCATGGTCAACATGGGCAATTATAGCGATGTTTCTTATTTCCATAATAAAAATAAATAACCCACGGGACATTTACCCGTGGCATTTTTTTTGCATAAAACCTCAAATGTAACTTGAAGAAATATTACTGCTTTATTTACATAATGTTGAAAAACCGAAAGGCAAACATTTCAACTTTTCAGCGCTTAAAATGATTAACCATTTTAAAGATATTATACCACATTTAATAACGAAATGCAAAAAAAATGCGCATAACAAAAAAGAGTCGCGGGGTTTTCCTTTGACTCTGTTACGCAATGGCTCTTTACAGCCCCTTGCGTCCGGTTCTTTTCTCCTCTTCGAGCGACCTCGCGATTTGCTCGCGAGCTTCGTCGAGAATATCTGACACCTCATCAGTGCGGTATGTTCGTTCTTCAAACGAACGCTTCTCAAGGGTCTCCAAGAAGCGCTTAAACTCGTCGAAGTATGAACCATAAATGTGAAAGGAATCGGCAAAATGAGTGTACTGACCGACATGAATTTCTCGCCCAAGCCGTTCAGACACTTGTTCTGCAACGACGCGTTGGAGGTCGGTGAAGCCGTACATATTCATAAACGCGGCTTTGAAAGCATCGTTGCTGCGAATGTGGATATTCATCACGAGCTCATCGCCGAAGATGCGAAACCACATCCGTTGCAAGCAAGCTGGGTCGCTGATACCGGCGTCCTCCCACGGCTTCCAGATGATTGCTTGCGCGCGGCGGGTATGCGGAGCTTCGCACAGCGCGCGCACAACATAATCAATCTGATCTATGGGTTCAAGCGTGACCCATTCGCTCTCTTGGCTCCGATGAATCTTTGGAGCCGTATAAGCGAACAACCGCTCGTGATAGGTGTATTCCCACTTGCCGGCTTCTGGGTTAACCCAATGGTCGTGAATTCCATCCACGACTTCCAATCGATACATCTCCAGCTCAACCAATCCGCAAGGAATGGCTTTGTGAATTCGTGGCTCAGCGAAAGGATTGCGAACCACAATCACTGCGATCGCATCGCGACTCAACGGGTCGCCTTCCTTGTCATACTGTGTCGCGATTTGCGCTCCTTCGCGCCATGTTCTTAATACCGCCTGCTCCCAACCTTCTGGAAGCGTATTCGCAACAACATTTACTATTGGTAATGTAAGTCCGCTCATATCAGTCATATCCGTACTCCTTCTTTTCTCTCCTCAACTTGAGAGTTCTATTTAAACTTTAACCGAAAAAGTTAGGATGTCAACTAAAACACCGCTAAAAATAATAAAAATGGAATATTCAAAAATATATCTTTTCGGCTTTGTATTTCAATTTTTTGTTGTATAATATATCTACTAGCTAAGTGGTTAGCGGTGTATTTAGTATTTTCATAAAAAATGGGCATAAAAATCAAAAACACAGGCACAAAATTAATCCGAGAAGAAATTGAAATTGACGCAACTGGAAAACCTTTGGGCAGGTTGGCTGTTTCAATTGCGCACTATTTACAAGGAAAACATAAAAAAGATTACAGACCAAATATTGACTTCCCTATTTTTATAATAATCAAAAACGCAAAAAAAATTGTGTTCACAGGAAAAAAATTAAAACAAAAAATTATTTACAGAAATACAGCGGGATATATTGGCCATGTCAAAGAACATAAGTTGGAACAGCTTTGGAGCAAAAATCCAATGTTCATAATTCAAAGAGCTGTTACAGGAATGCTTCCAAAAAACAAATTAAGACAAAGAAGAATTAAACGATTAGAATTAAAAAATTAACCGCGAAATTTCATTATAATAATTTATTATTGACATTTCGTGGTTAAAATTAAACGAGATGTCAAAAATGATAAATCATTTTTGACACTGAAAACAAGTTTTCAGCATTTAATTTTAACAACAATGCAAGACGAACAAATTTTAGAAACAACAGAAACAGGAGAACAAGACCAGGAAGAAGAATTAAAACAAATTCCTAAAATTCAAGGCGGAAAATATATTGAAGGAATTGGCAGAAGAAAAAAATCCACCGCAAGGGTCAGACTTTGGGCAAATTCAAACAAAGAAGTTATGAATGTTATTGTTAATGGAAAAAATTATACGAAGTTCTTCCCTCTTATGTATTTACAAAAAGCAGTTGACGCTCCGCTTAGAAAACTAAGAATTTTTGACGCCTATAAAATAACAGCCATTACAAAAGGTGGCGGAATTAAAGGGCAAGCAGAAGCAATAAGATTAGGAATTGCGAGAGCGCTCTTAAAATTGAATCCAGAATGGAGACAGAAATTTAAAAAAGCCGGATTTATGACAAGAGATCCGAGAGGAGTTGAAAGAAAGAAATTTGGACTAAGAAAAGCTAGAAGAGCTCCACAATGGCATAAACGATAATTTCTAATTATCAATTTTTAATTTTTATTTCAAATTGTCTAAAAATTGATTAACTGAGAACTTATTGAAAATTATTTATTAAAAATTGAAAATTTTTTTAATGCTTGCTTCTTTTCTAAAAAAATACGATAAAAATTTACTGGTCATAATTGTGATTTTAACAATCTGGGGTTTTATAAATTTTTACAGCATTTCAACGCCTCTCTTTTCAAAAAATTTAACAGAGCAATACAAATATCTTTTTTTATTTTTGTTAAAAAATGTTATTTTGGCAATTTTTGGATTTATTATGTTTTCTTCTATTAGCTGGAAAACATTGAAGCGAATTTCCCTTCCTCTTTTTATTATATTTTTTTTGTTTATGCTTTTGGCGTTTTTACCCGGACTGCGCCCAACTGGGCAAACAACCGCGCGTTGGTTAGATTTAAAAATTTTTTCATTTCAGCCCACTGAATTTTTAAAATTTACGATGCTTTTGTGGTTAGCGTTTTTTTTGCCAAGATTGCACAAAGAATTTAAATTGCCATATGAAAGAAGTATCGTGTTAATTTTAATATTAGGAACTGTGTCAGTATTTATTTACTTACAACCAACTTTTTCAAACCTTGCAATAATTTGGGCGTCAATAGGCGCTGGATATTTATCACTTAAACCAAAAGCCAAAGAATTATTACCGTTTGTGGTATTAATAATTATTTTTGTTATTATTAGTTCTGCATATGGGTACAGGGTTCAAAGGGTAGTTGACTTTTTATATGGCAATGGAGAGGGAAAAACAAGTTATCAAAAAACACAATCGCGACTGGCAATAGGGTCTGGCGGGATTATGGGTAGAGGAATTGGAAATTCTAAAATCAAATTTATTGGATTGCCGCTTATAAATAGCGATTCAGTGTTTTCTGTTGTTGCAGAAGAAACTGGATTTGTCGGTTCTGCGACTTTAATTGGAATTTTTATTTTTCTCATTTTAACGGTTATAAAAAATGCGCTCGTAACAGCCAACTCAGAAAAAAAATTTTTCGTTTACGGAGTTGCGACATGGATTTCAGTTCAAGCTTTCATTCATATAGCGTCAAATATGGGAATAATTCCCACAACAGGCGTTCCTCTTCCTTTTTTCAGTCACGGATTCTCGAGCCAATTAGCTTTAATGTGCGCCCTCGGAGTTATAAACAATCTCGCGAACTCGTAACCTAACTTAAAAAATGGCTTAAAATCTTATATTTTACCTATTGACACAGAAAAATTAGTATGATATAATAGAGATAGTACTTAGGAGCTTCGGCTCCATATATAGGAGGTGCCAAAAATGGCACAAGAGAACGGAAACAGAGTTAGATTCAGGGTAATTGCCGAGATCACAAGTCTCGGCGACAAGTTTGGCTTCGCTTCGGTCGTCTCCCTCGTCTGCGCCTTGGCGCAGAATAACGAGGGAAAATGGATTAAGACCGACAAGATCACGACCCGCAGGAAGCCCATCGAAGTCGAGGGGATATTTCTCCCCGACTTCACGCTCGACCACCTCGGAACATATGATGAAGGTGACGAGGTTGAACTTTCCGTCGGCGAGAACACCACCGACGACCCAGAGAAAAAGGAGAACACGCCGTGGTGGTGCTACTTCGTGAACACCAATGTCAAAAGCGCTCTCGCCACTTCCAAGCCCACAGCAGAGGACTTCAAATTCACCACCGGCAACGGCGCTCTCGCCACTTCCAAGCCCACAGCAGAGGACTTCAAGAAGCTCGAGGGCGAGATTATCGAGCTCCTCGATGAGCTCGACGAACTCGACCCCGAACGCAAGAACTCCGTCGGAGTCGACGCCGAGGCAGAGCTCGTATCGGCGCTTGACAGCGCCGACTACCAAGGCGCGAGGAAGGTGCTCGTAGTGCTCAGGGGCGTTCTTCGCGGCATCAAATCCGCGGAAGAGAAGCGCCTAGCTGCTGTCGAGGAGGAGGAGAAGCGGCGAGCGGTAGCTCACGCGGTCGCGGAAGCGATCCGCAACCGCAAGCGTCCGCCCGCCACTAACGCCTAACCCGTCCCGTTCGACACTGAAACCCGATTGCGGCAACGCAACCGGGTTCTTCTTTTTCTCTAGTAAATTTAAAAATAAATAAAGCGCACAAAAACAAACCAACTTCTTCGCTCGTATCTCCGCAATCGACCAAAATACCAATACCAGAGCGACGCTCTGATATTTTGGTCGATAATTGTTATTGTTAATTACTACGACACAGTTCAGTTCGCTCATAAATTGATTTGTTTTTAAAAATTTATCAATCGTATTTGTTTAAGCGAGTATCATGGCAAAGAAGTTATCCAATTATGTTAAAATTAAACCAATGAAAACTGAACCGATACGAATTGCGATAACAGGCGGGGCTTCTGGCGGACACTTGTTCCCTCTTATATCTGTTACAAAAGCCATAAAAAAAGAAGCTGAACAAAAAAACTGGAATATAGAAATTTTTTATGTCGGCGCGCCTGTATTTAAAAAAGAAATTCTTGAAGAAGAAAATATTTCATATTATCCATTAGCGTCCTCAAAAATAAGGCGGTATTTTGACCCGAGAAATTTGATTGACATTTTAAAATTTCCACTTGGAATTTTTCAAGCTTTAAAAATTTTGTATAAATTTATGCCCGATGCAATTTTTTCAAAAGGAGGTCCAGGTAGCTTACAAGTTGTTTTTGCCAGCTGGCTTTTAAAAATTCCAATTTTAATTCACGAATCCGATTCAATCCCTGGAAGAACTAATTTAAAATCAGCGCGATTTGCGACAAAAATCGCCGTGAGTTTTGAGCAAGCAAAAAAATATTTTCCCAAAAACAAAACGGCTTTAATTGGTAATCCAATTGATCCTGATTTTGATAGACTTGAACCAACAAATGGAGATTATGAAAATTTAAAATTAGACAAAGATAGAAAAATTATTCTTATTCAAGGCGGTTCGCAAGGCGCGCAAAAAATTAATGATGTAATAATTGAATCGGTTCCACAAATTTTAAAAATGGCTCAGGTTGTCCATCAAGTCGGCGAGAAAAATTTTCAAGAAACTCGCCTAACCGCAGAGGGATTTATTTTAGAAGAAACACCAACAAAAAAAAGCGATTACCACGCTTATGGATTTATACCTCACAACAATTTAATAATTATTATGAAAATGGCTGATTTAATTATTTCACGAGCCGGAGGGGGGGCAATTTTTGAAATTGCAGCCGCTGGCAAGCCAAGCATTTTAGTTCCATTGCCAGAAGAAGTTGCCGGCAGGCATCAAATTGAAAATGCATATGAGTACGCAAATACAGGGGCGTGTTCTGTTATTGAGCAACCAAATTTCACAACACACATTTTAAACTCTGTAATTAAAAAAATATTAGAAGATAATGAAACTCAAAAATCAATGTCTGAATCAGCTAAACAATTCGCAAAACCGCAAGCCGCGCAAATGATTGCAAAAGAAATAATTTACCTAATAACAAAAGAATAATTATGAAAAAACACAACATAATATATTTTTTAGTTTTAACGATTCCATGGGTTATATTTTTTGCATTATCTTTGACCCCTCAATTAGTGCTTATAAAACATACCCAGCCAGAGGAAATACAGCTTATATATAAAAGTAGTTTATGGCTTATTCCATTAGGATTTATGTTGTTGGTTCTTCTAAACTCTGTCTTAGCAGGGCTTTTTAACCGCAAAATCTTTACAAAAGTAAATTATTTCATTTTAGTGTATAATACAATTCTAGTCGCATATTTGATTTATTTAAATTATTAGAACAATGCTCGCAATAATTGAAGCGCAAGGAAAACAATATTTAGTAAAAGAAGGTAAGAAAATAACAACAAACAGAATTAGAAATCAAAAAGTCGGGGATATTATTGTATTTGATAAAGTTTTACTTACATCAAATTCAGGGCAAGCTCCTAAAATAGGAAAGCCGTATATTGCTGGGGTTAAAGTTGAAGGGAAAATAACTCGTGAATTTAAAAAGAAAACTACCTTAATGAAATTCAGGTCTAAAACCAGAGAAAAAACAAAAAAAGGATACAATAGCCACTTTAACGATATCTTAATAGAAAAAATAAGTTAATATCTCTATCTCAAATGTTTTCGGATATTTGTTCTGTGCTCGCTAAATGTTTTTGAAAAGATTGTTTCGCTGTCTGAATTTGTTAGATAATACCAAAAACTTGATTCCAGCGGATTGAGCGCGGCTTTTATTGAATTTAATCCGGGATTATTAATTGGTGCCGGTGGATAGCCATTGTTTAAATAAGTGTTATAGGAAGAATTTGTTCTAACTTCATTAGATGTAACATTCCATTCGCATGGAAAAGATTTACATTTTATATACGCAACAGTCGCGTCTACTTCGAGCCGTTTGCCATTTTTAATTCTTTTTTCTAAAATTCCAGCAACAATTTTCATATCATCAAATTTTTTGACTTCTCTTTCAAGGATAGACGCTAAAATCAATTTATTGTATAATTGCTCCGTGCGAGCTTGATTTGATTTTGGAATTGAATACCCTATAAATTCGGGTAAAAGTTTTTTTGAAAAATTTTTAAGTAATTTTTTTACGATTTCTTGTTCGCTCTCTTCGCTAAAAAACTCATATGTGTCAGGAGCTAAAAATCCTTCCAAATTGGATTCGCCTGAAAAATATTTTAAAAGTTCTGAATTTGAAAAATCAGCTAATGTAAGTTTTAGCAAATCAACATTTAACCCATTTTTCTTTAAAATATCTTGAATTTCAATCATAGCCAAGCCTTCTGGAATTGTTATTGTTATCCCCTTTCCGCCCTTTGTCATCATTTGAGCTAATTTTGAAATATCAATAGCGCCGTCAAATTTATATAATCCGGGCTTTATTTTATGCGCTTGATTAGTTAATTCAAGATAAACTCTGAAATAATACGCGGAATTTATTATATTTTCTTTTTCAAGAATATTGCCTATTTCTCTTAGGGAAGTTTTTGTTGGAATATAAATTTCCTTTCCAGGAGATGGTATATAAATTGGAACAAAAAATTGAAAACAAGAATAAATAAAAATTATAACTACAACTAAAATAATAACAAACCAAGGATAAAATTTTACCAATCTTCTTAAAAGTTGTTCTTCAGCCATTTATAAGCGCATTAATAATTTGTAATGTTTCTTCTGGATTTGAAATTTCTTTTGTATCGCAAATATTTATCATCGTTTCGTCATTTCCACTTTCAAATAACGCATCGCCTACGAAAAGACATTCATCTGAATTCCACCCCATTAAATGCATCAATCTCTTTATGTTGTCTCCCTTATTTCTGTTTTTAGGAGTGTAATCAATGCTTGTTGTTCCAGCAACCCTTGCTTCTACTAAATCATTTTTTAATGGTAATTTTTCTAACCACATTTTTCTTGTTTCTCCATCAGGGTCAAATTTTTCTTTTTCTTCTTGTGGGGCGTGATGACCGACTGCGCTAAAAGTAATTTGTGAACCGCGATTTTCAATTGTATCATCTTCTGTCGTTTGCGGTTGTATTGAAAAAACTTTTTTTAATAAATCAATATGTTTCATAGCCACAGATTGCTCTTCATCGCTCATTTTAAAATTCCACAATTCCTTTCCATTTGAGTCAATAACAATATTCCCGCTTTGCGACATTTTATAAAAATTCCCTTCCATTAATTTTGGAATTTGTTTTAACATTTGCGATAATTCAGCGCCCGAAATAATCCCGATATTATATTTTTCGCTCAATTTAACTAATGCGCAATATTCTTCGTCTGTAATTAAGCTTCTGCTTCTGGTCAAAGTTTTATCAAGGTCAAATATAATTGCTTTATACATTATTCATTTATCAATTATAATAGTATATCATATGCAAGATGAATAAAATTTATACATTACTACTGCTTACTATTATTATTTTTACAGGTTTTTCTGTTTATAAAAAAATTACTCATAAAGAATCAATATTCAAAGAGCCGCAAATTTTAGCTCCGCTTCGTAAAAAATAATAAATATAAAAAATAGGGCGTGGTATTTTAAATTCTATAATTTTATATTCAAAATTTTCTTTATTGGTTATAATTATTACATAAATAAATTACTCCGCCAGATGGCGGATAAAAAATGAAAAATATAAAAAGAATACTGTCTATTCTTGCCATAATAATTTTAGTTGGTATTTTTGTTATCAGTTTTTCAAAAAATATTTTTAATCTTGAAAATTCTGAACAAGATAAAAATATAGAAGAATTAGCAAAATGCTTGGCTAATAAAAATATAATCGAGTACGGAAACTGGTGGTGTGAAGCTTGCAATAAACAAAAAGAATTATTCGGAAAAAGTTTTAAATATTTAAAATATGTTGAATGTAGTAAAAATACACAAGAATGTTTAGATAAAAACATTAAATACACTCCGACTTGGTTTTTTCCAAATGGAGAAAAAATCATTGGACTAACTCCATTAGAAACTCTTGCACAAAAATCTGGATGTAAGCTACCAGCTAATAACGAATAACTATTATGCCGAAAACGATAAATTGTTTTCAGCTACTCCTCTCTCGTTATTCTCGCTCCGATTTGTTTCAGTCGTTCTTCAATTTTTTCATAGCCTCTATCTATTTTTTCTGCATCATAAATAATGGTTGTTCCTTTTGCGGTCAAACCAGCAATAACCATAGATATTCCAGCTCGTATATCCATAGATTTTACTTCCTTGCCCACTAATGGAGTCGGTCCGATAATTATTGCTCTGTGTGGGTCTAAAATCTCAACACTTGCTCCCATATGAGCTAATTCATTCAAGTAACCAAGCCTATTTTCGTAGAGCCAGTCATGAATTAAAGTTACGCCATTAGCTTGCGTCATCATCGCTCCAAATGGCGGCTGATAATCAGTTAAAAATTTTGGATACAATCCTGTTTGAAGTTTTTTAATTCCTTTTAACTTGCTTGAAAAAATTTTCAGTTTGCCTTTTAAAATTTTATATTTTAAATTTGCTTCATCCAACGCAAGAAATAAAGAATCCAAATAATCTATCTCTATTGGATAAATTTCTAAATTGCTCTTTGTCGCGCCCGCTAACGCGCAAAATGTTGCAATTTCTGTTGTATCAGATGGAATTGTATGCCTTATTTTTGTTTTTAATTTTTTTGAACCTTTTATTGTCAAAAATGGAGTTCCAAGTCCTTTTATACTTACGCCTAATTTTTGCAAAAATTTACACAAATTTTGGACAGCTGGCTCTGTCGCGACTAATTTTAATGTTGTTTCTTGTGGTATCAAACTTGCAAATAAAATTAAAACTTCTGTTCCTGTAACGCTTGGTTCTTGCAAAACTATTTTTTTACTATAAACTTTTTTAAAATTGGCTTCTATTGTGTGATTAGATTCTATATCTACGCCTAAATCCTTTAATCCATTTATATGAACTTCAACAGGTCTTGCTCCTATCACATCACCGCCGGGCTGGTGTAATTTTATTTTTCCAAATCTTGCCAATGCAGAACCTAATAAAACAATTGACGCCCGCAAATGTTTTACTTCGTCAATCAACAAATCTTTATAATAAATTTTTTTAGTATCAATTAAAAGAACTCCGGATTTTAGCCATTTGTGTTTAACTCCAAGATGCTCCAAAATTGCGAGCATAGTTGAAACATCTCTAATTTCAGGAACATTTTCAAGAATTATTTCGCCTTTTGTTAAAAGCGAAGCGGCCAAAATCGGCAGAGTTGAATTCTTATCGCCCATTACTTTTATCTTTCCTTCCAATTTTTTTCCGCCTTGAATAATAAATTTTGACATTAATGTTTATTTAAATAATCCTAATCGCCTCTTATAATCACTTGCTTCTTTTCTTCTAAAAATATCTATAATTTCAATATATTTATCTCTGTTCATAATTAATAATAAAATTCTTAATTTACCGACAACTATTCTGTAGCCATCATCAGTCCCTTCAAGTTTTTTTAAATGAAATATACCAAATGGATTTTCGGATAATTGTTGAAATATCTTAAACAATACGATTTGTTTATCTTTTGAAAGTTTTGCAAATTGTTTTTCTGCCCGAGAACGAATTAACACATTATACATTTATACAAGATTGTATTTTTTAGATAACTCTTTTAAATTTATTTTCTTATTCCCTTTTATCTTTTTAATTAAATAGTTGAAGCAACGAGCGTCTTCAATTTCTTCAAGCATCTCTTTAACTTCTTCCCATTCTTTAAGCGGAAAAAGAACCATCGGTTCTTGACCTATTTTTACTTTTAACGGCTCTTGAATTGTTAATGTTTTGCTCATTTTTATATTTTGTCCATCATCTAACAAATTGACTTATTATCAATTATACGGCAAATATTAAAAAGCCAAAAAATAAATGTTAAAAACGACTTACCGTTTTTGACGCAGAAAAGTTAAAAAATAATGCTAAAAACAACGAAATGTTTTCAGCGCCTAAAATGATGCCGAAAAGCAAGTTTTTGGCATCACTTTCGGTATTTTGACAAAAAAAGTCCCGTTAAGCTCGACTCAATGGGACATTTTGAACAGAACTGTTGCAATTGCTGATAACAAAAAAGCCATCATCCACGACTTTCTTTCCGCATCGCACAAATGATTAGCCACACACTCGAGACTATAGCCAGTTCTATAGCATGGTCTATTGAAGTATGCTCGCCACGCTCTTATACACTTAGAATGATAGATACATGCAATTCCAGCGCAAACGATACTGAAACCCATACAAACACTGGTTATTTCTTGCATTGTACTCTTGCTCCTCCTGTGATGGTTACCACCTAAATTTTATCAAATATTTATAAGAAGTCAAATGCTCTATTAAATTTAATTAAAAATATTAAAGTGGGATTTTTTCTATATGAAAAAATCCCGCCTATTCCACAATTTTGCATTTCAGCATTTACACTTCAATTTTATATCAAATATACTTATCCAAAATAAAAATCATCAATCCCAATATTGCACCGAACGCGTTAATTACCCAAAATTTGAAAACAATTGATGATTCATGATTTCCGATTGCTTCAAAATGATGGTGAATCGGCGTTGATACAAATATTTTTTCCTTAAAAACTTTCTTTGAAAAGAACTGAATTATTACCGAGCCAGCTTCTATTACAAAAATCGGTAGAATGAGCGGCGCTAAAAACGGAATCCCTTCAAGTAAAAACACGAGCGCCAAAAAAATTCCAATTGCCATTGACCCTGTATCTCCCATAAAAACTTTCGCGGGATAAATATTAAACCATAAAAACGCTAAAATTGACCCGAGCATAGCAGCCGACAAACTTGCCAAATTATAATTTCCATTCAAAAAACTAACCACAAGCAACGATGAAATTGCGATTAAACTTATTCCGCCTAATAGCCCGTCAAGTCCATCAGTTTCATTTGCGGAAAAACTTATTGATAAAACAAAAAATATCAAAAACACAAAAAACGCAATTGGACCCAAGTATGCTCTTTCTGCGAATGGAATTGGGATAAAAGATATTCCAAGTTTCGCAACAAACCACCATCCCACAAGAAGCGAGATTGCCAAATAAATAACAAGTTTTTCTTTTAATCCAATCCCGCCACCAAAAGGTCCGATTTTTAAAATTCCAAACAAATCATCAATAGCTCCCAAAATTCCAGCAATCGCCAAAAACGCTAACGGCAAATATGTTTCTCTTCTATTTATAAAATTAATCCATTCACCAAACCCGCTAACTTTTGAAAGCGCAAAAAAAACCAAGCCCAAAAACAAAGGTATTAGCCAAATCAAAAGTCCCCCCATTGTCGGGGTTCCAGCTTTTTTTTGATGTAAATTATGAAAAACAGGCACGCCTTCTGTTCTGATGTTTTTTCCCAATTTAAATTTCAATAAAATCCAATACCACAAAGGAAACACCAAAAGCGTAAAAATAAAACTTATTACAAAATTTGAAATTGTCTTGAACAATGGAACTGCTAACTCGCTCATAATAAAAAATAAAGGGTATAAGCCTTTATCTAATTTTACCACCGCCACCAATTATATCAAAGTGTTTTGGGCGTATAATAAATCTAATGAAAGAATTACTCGCAAAAATCCAAAATTTACCCATAGAATTAAAGGAAATTTATGACAAAATTTATGAAATAAAAATTTTTGATGACAAAATGAAAATTCCAGAACAATTAAAAGAACATTTTGCAGAAGCCAGCGAGCAAGAAATTATCGTCATTACAAACAAAATTCTTCACCAAGAAACCGCGTTTAATTTATGGAGAAATAAACGAGATGAGCCCGTCGTAGATGGCACCCCTTCGGGCGAACTCTTAAAAAATGAGTTTACACCGAGCGAAGCGAGTAGTCTTGCGCTGAGCGAAGCGAGGTGTCCGTTTTGTAATCCGCGAGAGATGACGCCTGAGGATGAAATCGGAAGATTAGAAAATGAAGGCGCAATAACTGGGAGCAATATTGCTGATTCGTCAAAATATCATAGCTTAGTTATTTTCAAAAAGCATAATTTTTCAGATTTAGATAAAAACGATATTGTAAAAGCCTTTGAACTTGCCAGATTATGGTTTCAAGAAATAATAATATTTGATGAAAAATTAAAATACGGATTTTTAATTTGGAATCAAGGATATAGAGCCGCAGCGAGCATTTCTCATCCACATTTACAAATTTTTGCCACTGAAACTTTGCCTGAAAAATTTGAATTTATAAAAGATAACATTTCAAATTATCAGCAAAAATATAATTCTAATTATTATGATGATTTATTTTTACTGCATAATTATTTGGGACTTGCGAAAAAATTTGGCGAGATAAAAATAATAATTTCCTTAACTCCGCTAAAAGATAAAGAAATTGTTATACTGATGCAACAAAATGAATTTGATATTAAAAATTTAAATAACGTTATTGACGCTTATAAAAAATTTTCAGAAAGTTTTAATCTGTTTTTATTAAAAGAACCTTACGGCGGATTACCTTCTGGTTTTATTGTTGACAGGGGAGATCCCGATAAAAAGAATTCGGATATGGGCTCATTGGAACTCTACGCATTTTCAGTTGTAGGATTTGATTTAGAAAATTTTGCAAAAAAGTTTCTAGGCTCTTTATGATTACTGCGTAGTTGTTCCTCCTTCTTGATTAGGTAAAAGATTGTCCGGTATACTCGTTGGTAGAGCAGTTTGAGATTGTTCTGGAATTTCTTGCGTTGTTGTTGAAATTAAATCAGAGCTCGGAATAGCTTCTTCGGAACCCGGCGATGTTCGTGGCGGTTCTGCTCTATACGAAGTAAATGGCGATATAACAAAATAAGCAATCATACTAATAGCAACAACCCAAACTAATATTCTTGTGACTCTTTGATAATATTCTGGCATCAAATATATTATAATTAATATATTAATGAAAATCAAATTTTATGGAGGAATTGAAAAAGTTACAGGTTCTAATTTTTTAATTGAAATAGACAGCAAAAAAATTATGATTGATTGCGGGCTAATTCAAGGGACAAATACCTGCGAATTGGAAAATTTTGAACCATTCCCTTTTAACCCGAAAGAAGTTGATTTAGTTATAATAACTCATCCACATCTAGACCATTCTGGCAGATTGCCAAAACTTATTAAAGAAGGTTTTAATGGAAAGATATTAGGAACATTACCAGCAAAAGAAATAACTAACGAAATTTTACTTGATTCGCTAAAAATAATAAAAGAAGAATGCGGAAAGGAATTATTTTCAGAAGCAGACATTGATAAAACTTTGGAATTATGGGAACCAATAGATTACCATAAAATTATAAATATTGATGATACTATATCAATAGAATTTTTTGATGGAGGTCATATTTTAGGCGCGGCTTTTGTAAAAATATCATCAAAAAGTGGGGCGACAATAGTTTTTTCTGGCGATTTAGGAAACAGTCCAAATCCTATATTGAAAGATACGGAAAAATTGCCTGATACAGATTATTTAATTTTAGAATCAACATATGGCGACAGAAATCATGAAAATCCTGAAACAAGAAAAGAAATTCTTGAAGATATTATAGAACAAACAATAAAAAATAATGGGGTTTTAATTATTCCTGTATTTGCCATTGAACGGACGCAGGAAATTTTATTTGATATATCAGACCTAATTAAAAATAAAAAAATTCCAATGCTTAAAATTTTTCTTGACAGCCCATTGGCTTTTAGAATTACAGAAATATACCAAAAACACCATGAATATTTTAATGAGGAAGCAAAAAAACAATTTGCGCATACAAAAATATTAGATTACCCACATCTTAATATAGTTAAAAGAATTCCCGATGAAATAAAAATGTTTGAAGAAAAAAATCCTAAAATTATTCTTGCCGGCTCTGGTATGTTGACTGGCGGAAGAATTTTAAATTTGATGAGACGATATATTTCAAACCCAACCACTACATTGCTATTTGTTGGATTTCAGGTTGAAGGATCCTTAGGCAGAAAAATTTTAGATGGGGATAAAAATATTATAATAGAAAATAACTCATTTGAAGTTAGAGCTAAAATAGAAAAATTATTAAGCTATTCTGACCATAAAGACCAAAAATCAATAATGGATTGGATAAGACCGCAAGGACAGAACATAAAAAAAATCTTCTTAGTTCATGGCGACAAAGAACCAAAAATATCTCTGAAAACAAAAATTATGGACGACTTGGGAGTTGATGTTGAAATACCGACAAAAAATGATACGATAGAATTATTATAGCCACCCCTTTTTATTAAAATATAATAGAATTAACGCAGAGGAAATAACTGAGAAGCCCATAGTCATAGAAAAAGCGTGCGGATTATTTTGAAATGGTAATATAAAATTCATACCAAAAACACTCGCTATGAAAGTTGGAAATGCAACAATAATAGTAATGGCTGTTAAAAATTTTATAGCTTTATTTAACGAGTTTGTCATAATTGTTGAATAAGCTTCGCGAATATTAACTATCATTTTTAAATTAGTTTTGCAAATATCTAAATTTTCATTAATCCCGAGTGTTAAATCCTCAACTAAATCTTTGTCTTCTTTAAAAACTTCTAAGTATTGCCTAGTTAAAAGAGTGTTATAAATATTGCTTGTTGGCACCAGCGTAACAATAAAATCATTTAATATTCTTTCCCACTCTACAAACTCAACAATATCTTGGTCTTTTATTTTTCCTAAATTATGCTGCTTAATTCTAATATTTTTATTTATTAAATTTAAATAGCTTCTATACATTCCATTTAATTTCAAAAGGAATGATACGAGTAATTTTGTTTTTTGTGTTGTAAAAACATCGATTTTGCCTGACAAAAAATCATTAAAAAGCTCTTTTTTTTCTTTGGTAATCGTAAAAATATTGCTTTCTCCGAGAATAAAAAGCGCTGGTATTGTATATATTGCTTTATTTTCAAAATAAGGAATTCTCAAAAAAATATATAAGTCATTTTTTTCAATTTCCAATCGCGGAGTTTCGTATTCGTCTAATGCGTCAGTAATATGTCCTTTATCGAGTTGATAATTTTTTTCCAATAATTCAATTTCTTCGACGGTAGGGTCTGTAATAAAAACCCAACTTCCAACTTCAACTTTTTCTATTTTTTGTAATTTTTCATCCCTTAGTGTTCTTTTGTAAATTTCTATCATTTTTTAAATCTCGTTATAAAAGTTTATTATTTGCTTTGCGATAGAACTTGGGTCAAATTGTTCCTTAACTAAATTATAAGCGTTTTTTATTATTAAATTTTTTAGTTCTAAATTTTCAATTATGTCTTTCATTTTTTGAAATAATTCTTCTTCATCTAAATCAATAACCACACCAGCATTATATTTTTCAATAACATTTTGCAATCCAACATATTTTGAAATAATTACAGGAGTTCCAATCGCCATTGCTTCTGCAACTGCAATCCCAAAATTTTCTCCGTAAGATGATAAAATAAACGCTTCGGCATTTTTTAACAAACATAATTTATCATCGCCTTTTACTAATCCTGTAAATATAACTTTACTACCAATCCCTTTTTCTTTTATTAATTTTTCAAGTTTAGCTTTATATCCATTTTCATCAGGACCAGCAATTACCAATATAAACTCGTCGGTAAATTTTGCAAATGCGCCGATTAAAAATTCAATTCCCTTTTTCCAATTAATTCTTCCGAGATAAAGAAAATATCGTTTGTTTTTTAAATTCCATTTTTGCAATAAATTTTTATCTACATTTTTCTGAAATTCTGAAATATCCAGTGGATTAAAAATAATTCGGCATTTGTGCTTATTCGTGTTTGTATTTGTGTTTATTCGCGAGAATTTTACAAATTGCTCTTTCTCATATTCAGAAGTAAAATGAAAACCACTCGCATTTTTAAAAATTCTTTTTACAAACAACGCGTATAAAATTTTTTTAATAAAATAACTTTTCTTTTTAATTAAAACAGGGTCAATTGAACCGCGCGGAGTAATGATGAACGGGGTTTTATTTTTGATAAAAAATAATTCGGATAACCAACAAATCGGATCCCAAATCTGGTGGATATGTGTTATGTCAAAATAATTTTTTGTCTCTGAAAGTTTTTTCCTTAAAAAAATCGGAACAAGCCATTTTCCAAACTTAAAAGATTTTAGATAAATTACTTTTACCCCGTCAATAATATTTTCCTGTGTCTCGTTTTGAGCCAACCCAAAAGTTGTTGTATAAACAACAACCTCATTGCCGAGCTTGACTAATTCCCTATTCAAAAGATGAACCGACACAATCGGTCCCCCCCAAGAAACTGACGGGTAGTAAGCTGGTGTAATTTGCAAAATTTTCATTTTTAAAATTTATTTTGATTTAATTATTCGCGAATACTCCTTAATCATTTTATCTCCATAATCGTCCCATGTAAAGCCATTGCTTACTCGCTCTTTTGCTGATTGTCCCATTGTTTTACAAATTTCTGGATTTTCGTATAAATATAAAATTTTTTCTTTCAGCTTCTCAGTATTTCTTATTGGAATTATAAACCCATCAATGTTATCGCGAATAATGTCTTCGCTTCCAGTATTCGGGGTTGCTATAATAGGTAATCCACAGGACATTGCTTGCGGTAAAACTCTCGCAAGACCTTCTTCTATTGACGGCATTACAAAAACAGAACCTTGCGAATAATATTTGTAAAGTTCGCTTTGTTGTTTATGTCCTATACAATTGAAGCTACCTTTGTACTTTTTTAAAAATGGTTTGATTTCGTCAGTTAAAGCACCCATCAACAAAAGCTCGAAATTCGGTAAATTTAATTCAGAAAACGCCTGTAAAAGATAATGAACACCTTTTCTTAAACAAATTGTTCCTGAAAAAATAATTCTAAAGGCACCATCAGATTTTGGAATTTGTTTAAATGATTTTAAATCAACGCCAAACGGAATATGTATAATTTTTTTCTCAGAAAATCCTTTTTCCAAAAATGTTTTTTTTACAAAAAACGAAGGAACTGCAATATAATCAGTTTCTTCGTATTCTTTTAACTCTTTTTCAATAATTTTTGAATGCGCTAATTCACCCTTTATTCCAAATTGAGAATATTCTTCTTTTAAAATTTTTTGCTGTTCAACTATATGCGAATTCCCTCTTTCCAAAATTGTAAGCGCGCCGAGTTGTTTTGCTTTTCTTAATGAATAAAGAGAAAAACTTGACCAGCCAACAAAAATATCCGATGGAATTATTTTTTTACAAGCTAATTTATCAAAAATTTCATGAATTAAAAATTGAGGATTGTATAATTTTTTAATAAATTGCGGTAATTTATTCCAACCTCTTTCCATGATTTCTTTTATAACAATAGTTTTTATTTTTTCTTTTGGTATTCCGTATTTTACAGCGTCAAATCTTGGCATAGAAGTTATAATTCGTTCTAAATAATCGCGCTTCAATAATTGCTGAGCCAAATAAAAAGACCAAAATTTTCCCCCGGCTGAAATTAAAACTCTCATTTTTTTATATTAATTTTTTAAATTTTAAGATGATTGTCAATTTCTTTTAGCACTTCATTTATCAATTCTTTTCTTTCCGCTTTCAGTTTAAATGCTTTCTGTGTTTTTTCCCATTTTAGATTAACATCCTTTGCAGATCTGATTGGACTTCCTTTAATTCCACGACCTACTAAACGATAAAATCCTTTTTCGTCTTTAAGCTTATATTTGTTTATTGTCACTTCAGAATACGGTTCCAGTATGCCTTTTGCATCCCAGTTGAAGGTATATTTATCGGTTTTTGAATAAAACAAAATATCATCATGTTTTCTATTCCAATATCTTTTCGAAAATTCCCGTGTTTTATAGCACCAAACTATATTTGACCTAAAATTATCGTACCCGAAAATTTTATCCATTTCGGTTTTGATATAATGGCTGGCGTGCCAGTCGCAGTGGATATAAATTGAGCCGGTTTTTTTGAGCACGCGCCGCATTTCCCAAAGCCGAGCGTTAAGCCAAACAAGATACGAATCAATCCCGCCTTCCCAAATATCGTAAAACGAGCGGACTTCATTGGTGTCGCCCCAGATAACATTGTAATTTCTGCCCGAAAAAAACGGCGGGTCAATATAAATCAGGTCGATTGATTCGCTGGGCATTGTCCGCAAGACCTCAAGATTGTCGCCCAAAATTAACTGGTTCGCCGGTTTATCGGGCGCGTTAAAGATAACTGTGTCGCCACCCGCCTGCGCCGAGGCTTCGGCGGGCAAGTGATTTCGCGGATGCAATCTCGGCAAATGAATCCAGGGAAAAATGTGGTCGTAGCCCTTATTATCTTTCCAGCCCATTGGCGGATGCGTCGGGTCAGGCAAATTACTTGTTTTCCGCCTTATTTTATCTGTTGCCGAAAGCACCTTCTTTTGTTGAGGTAAAACCTGCTCCGTAGATTCCTTTTGTATTTTTTGTAAATCCTGATAATCCATTTTTATATATAAATTATAATTCTAAAAAAATATAACAATAAAACTATAAATTAATTATTTGCTACTTAAATTAATATTAAATTCTTCTTTGATAATATCCAATAATCTATTTTTAAATATTTCCATTGAAAACATTTTTATAACTCTTTCCCTTCCAACTTCTCCCATTTTTAGCCTCAATGAATTATCATTTAACAATTTTTGTAAAGATTCCAAAAATTCATCTTCTGAATCTACAACAAAACCCGTTGTATTATTTTGAATTACTTCTTCAATTGCTCCGCCACGATACGCTACAAAAGGAAGTTCGGTTGACATACCTTCTGCAATAAAATATCCGAATGATTCTCTTTCAGACGCTGACAACGCAATATCCGCGGCTGAATAATATTTATAAACATCATTATGCGAAACTTCTTTAATCCTGATAATGTTTTTTAAAAAATCAGGGTTTTCAATTAAATCATCAATTGGTTTTGATGTCCTGCCTCCTCCTATTAATAAAAATTTAACTTTATCCGTCTGCGATGACTTTAAAATTTTTAAAACAATAGAACTCAATCTATCGGCTCGTTTTATTAGGTCAAAATTTGATAACGCCACAATCAATATCTCGTCATCGGCAATTTTGTAATATTCTCTAATTTTATTTCTCTCATTATTGTCTCGTTTAAATTTATCTGTATCCACTGGAAGATGCGTAACATATTGCTCCAAAGGACGCGGGTCTAAGGTAAAATCTGCGCTTAATCTGTTTAATGTATCGTTGCTGTTGAAAAGTGGAATTCCGATTTCTTTTGTAAGAAATTTTTTATTAATTTTATTTAAAAACATTTTTCTCCAAAAAATTGAATAAAAAAAATCTCTTGGGTGGCTGATTGACAAATCTTTTAATTTCACAAAATCAGAACCATGAAACATAGCAACTGCTGGCGCTTTAGGTAAAATATTTACAAGTGTCATTGGTTGGTCAAAAATATACAAATCTTGCTTTGGCATTTTTTTTAATTTCTTTCTAAGTTGAAACGCCCACTTTAATCCAACAAAAGGATTTCCAAATCCGCCAATTGGCAATTTGATTTCAATAATATTATCCCCTTTTATAAGAGCTGTATCTTTGTCAATTTTTGGAATTACTGCTGAAAAAATTGTTAAATTTATATCAAGTTTTCTTAAAATACCCAAAAGACATTCGGCAAAATAATATCCTCCTGTATAAGGTCTATTTTTAGAACCAAAATCCGCAAAAAAAGTTACATTTTTTTTCATTATATTATTGCGAAAAATTTTTTTTGAGACAGCATGTCGGGAGCAATAGCTATAAATTACCGAGGCGAGCGAGAGGAAAACCGAAACTGACCGAGTTCATCAGAACGAGGGAATTTCGGAAGGGTTCCCGAAGCGAGCGAGGATTATTTATCTATTGCGGAGACCGCTGGCGAAAAAAAGATTTTTCGCTATTTATCTTATTATAAAGAAACTTTTTTAGCTATTTTCCATCCCTGCCATTCGCCCATAGCTCGCGCTAATTCTTGAATGAAATATGCAACATAAAATGGAAAAAAGTCTCTTAATGACCTATCTGAAAGCTTGCTAATTTTATAAACGCGATAAAACGCAGGAATGATTGTTAAAAATTTTAATACGAAAAAAATATCTTTTACAATAAATTTTAAAAATAAATTTGGTTTTGCGCGATGAAAAATATAGTATTGATTGAGCGCCCCAAATCTTCCACGTGCTTTTCTAACTCGCCAATATTCACTAAAAGTTTCTGGGGCTTTATGAGTTACTAAAATTGATTTATCAACTATTTTTTTAAATCCAGCTTTATTTAAATTTACGCCCAAAAGCCAATCGCGACAGAAAGTAATACTGAATTCTCCCGGAATTCCGCCAACAGACAAAGCCACTTCCCTTTTACAAGAAAATCCCTCTGTCCATTCAATATCATTTCTGTGCTTATATTCAAAACGATGTTGCATTTCAATAAATCTCGCCCAAACGCTTTTGCGGTTAAAAACCTCTGATTCAACTAAAACATAATCAGCTCCGTTTTCATAATGCTTTGATATTTTATTCAAAAAATCATATGGTAAAATTACATCGGCGTTCAACAAAACAACTATATCGCCAGTCGCTATTTTTATTCCTAAATTTCTCGCTCCGCAACAACCTTGTTTTTTCCCATCAATTAATTTCACTCCCACGCTTTTATATTCTTTAATAATATTTTTTGTATTATCGGTTGAATCATCAACAACTAAAATTTCTTTATCTTTCTCGTTTTGATTTATTGCGGACTCAATTGATAATCTTATATCATCGCCCTCATTGTACGAAGGAATAATAACGCTAAATTTCATTTTTTATTAAATTTTTTTAATCCCCACCTAAATGTCCTAATAAATAAATTTGGCAAAACATTCAAACAAACTAAAAACTTTTCAACAAATGAATAATCTTGAAAGAAAAATTTTAGCATTTCAAAAGAAAATCCTTCGCGCGCTCTTCCTAAAATAAAATCAAATACTAAATTTCCAAGCACATAATTTCCCATATGGAACCGATAAAAAAACAGGTACTTATTAGGGTGTGTTTTGAGAAAAAATTCATATCCAACCCTATCTATATGCGCGAATTTGAGCCAATCCGATATATTTCCGCTTCGCATCCAACCATAATCTTTTGAATAGTGTTCTGAATGCGACAAAGTATTATAGAATGTTTTTGTTGTGTAAAAATATTTTCCATTATATTGTGGCAAACTTAAAATTCTCAAAAGTAAAATATTATCAATTGCCATTGCTTTTTCATAAAATTTTTCATAACCAAATTTATTCGGTATACTTACAAGATATTGTTCAACAGCGTCTTTTTTTCTCATCATACACGAAAAACCGAGCCATCCCGGTTCTTTATAAAATTTTCTTAAAATAAATTCTAATGTTTGTATTCCGTGTTTTTTAAAATTTTGCCCCGTATAAACAATTTCATCTTTCTCGTTTTTTTCATATGCTTTCATTGGATTTCCAACAAAAGCAACATTTGGATTTTCATCAAACGCGCGAACTTTTTCTTCAATATAGTTTTCATCAAGCCAATCATCTTGACCAATATGTTGAACAAAAACACCGCTTGCTTCCTGAAATGTTTTTAAGAAATTTTTTGAAGCCCCGAGATTTACCTCATTTGCAATCAATCTTATTTTGTCCGACCTTTTCTGATATTCTTTTACGACTTCAATAGTATTATCTTTACTGCAATCATCAATTACCAATATCTCCAAATTTTGATATGTTTGTTTTAAACAGCTATCCAGCGCCCTTGTTATTAAATGCTCTCCATTGTAAGCTGGAATACAAATACTGACTAGTGGTTTATTTTCCATTTTATATTTTTTATCTGATACGCTTCAAAAATCCATTCGGATAAAAAGTTATAATAAATTTTTCGCGCGACTTGTCTATTTCAAAATCTTTTCTTGTTTTTAAAAATTCTTTTACGGCTTCCATTGGTCCAGCGCCCCAACCCGACAAAACTGGATGATTATTTATGTTTGTGTCTTCAACTACCATATAACTATTCAATGAAACAAATGCGCTATACAATTCCATTTCTTTTAATACATGATTTTTTCTGTGGTTAGAATCTAAAACAACAATCGCAGTTCTATCGCCAATAATTTTTTTAACTTGTTCAATAATTTCAGGAGAAATAGAATTGCCGATAATTTTTGTAATTCTCGGATGATTTACTTTTTCGCTGTAATTATTTATATCAATTGTAATGACTTTTCCATTTCCAATTAAATCAAAAATAGAAGCGAAAAACAGAGCCGACCCGCCCCTGTCTGTTCCTGTTTCAATAATAAAATCAGGTTTTAATTCCCAAATCATTTCCTGGTATATCCAAGAATCAAGCGGACATTTTGAAGTTTTAATTCCAAACCAATATATTTCTTTGTTCTTTTTTGCCATATCAGTAAAAAATGTGTAATAAAATAATTTATGAAATCCTTTTGTGTAACATTTTGAAAATAATTTTGTGATAAACTTATCAGCAGAAACGCGAATAGGAGTTATTATTTTAATATTTACTTTTTTTAACAAACCAATATATCCTTCTTTTTTAATTGTTTCCTTAAATTTATTCATTAAAAATATTTTTATACCACTCTTGGTTCTGGAACTGGAATAATAAATTTAATTCCTTTTTCTCTTAATTCTTTTTCTTTTTCCAAAATTGCATCAGCATAATTCCAAGCTAAAAGCAAAATATAATCTATTTCACTTTCTTTAATTTTATCGGGATGTTCAATTGGAATTCGTGTTCCCGGCGTATATAGACCTTGTTTTAACGAAGTTGTGTCAGTAATAAAATCTAAAATTGTATTATCTATACCGCAATAATTTAATAATGTGTTTCCTTTTGCTGGAGCTCCATAGCCAACAATTTTTTTACCCTGCTTTTTTAAAGAAACCAATAAATCTTTTAAATCTTTTTTATTTTTCTCAACTTTTTTAGAAAATTGTATAAAAGTTTTTGAATTATTTAGTTCTAATTCTTTTTCTGTATTAAGAAAATTTTCCACACTATCTGACACATTAAAATTTTTGCCAACGAAAACCCTTAAAGATTCTCCGTGAATTGGAACTAATTCAATATCAAAAATTTTCAAATCAAATTGTTCAACTAAATTTAGTAAAGAATGTAGCGAGTAATATGAAAGATGCTCGTGATAAATCTGGTCAAAACCGCCTTCGCCGATTAAATTTCCAACCCAATGAACTTCAAAAACAAAAACTCCGTCATCGTTGATTAAAATCTTAATTCCTTCAAAAACATCTTTTATATCATCAATGTGCGCCATTACATTATTTGCGATAATAACTTTTGCCGAACCGTATTCTTCTAATATTTTTTCAGCTAATTTTTTGCTAAAAAATTCATTAATTGTTTCAACTTTTTTTTGTCTTGAAATTTCAAAGATATTTTTCGCCGGTTCTATGTTTAAAACCCTACAAACATCTTTTATGCTTTCCAATAAAACTGCGTCATTTCCTCCAATTTCAATCATCAAATCATCGTTTGATTTTATAAATTTTTCAACAAGCTCATTAGCCATTCTTACAAAATGCTCTGCTAATGGTTTGCTTGCCGATGTCAAATAATCATAATTACCAAATAAAATTTCAGGGCTTACAACATCTAAAAGTTTTAATAATTTACAGGTTTCACAAAAATAAACGCGTAATGAAAATTTTTGCTCTTCCAATAAAAGCTCATCTTCTCTTAAAAAAGAATTCGCCGAGGGCATTTCTCCTAAATCCAAAATCTTTATCAAATCAGATTGACCACAAATCCTACAATTTGTTCTTTTATAAAAATTTTTATTCATACTCCTTAAATTATTTTCCACTCGGTTTTTAAATATTCTTCTAACGCTTCCTGCCAATTACGGAGTTTATAATTTTCTGATGTTAAACTTTCATTTTTTGCCGTTGCGTTAAAAACTGATGAATCAACCGATAAAACTTTAATTTCAGATTTTAATTTTTCAACAATAAATTTTGCAATTTCATATCGCGACGCAATTCCGTTATTAGAAATATGAATAATCCCTTTTTTATCTTCAATAATTAATTTTTTAATTTCATTTACTAAATCTTTCGCAAAAGTTGGCGAACCAATCTGGTTTATAACCGCTTTTATTTCTTTTGTTTCTGGATTTTTTAATTGTTCAATAATTTTCCCAACAAATTTTTTATCTTTTTCTTTTCCTCCGCCAAAAATCCAACAAGTTCTCACAATTAAATAATTTTCTAAAATTCCCTTAACAACTAATTCTCCTAAAAATTTTGACCGTCCATAATAATTTTGAGGATTTGGTTCATCGCCTTCTTTATAGGGTGTTTTTTTAATTCCATCAAAAACAGCGTTTGTTGAAATGTAAATCATTTTTGCGTTTATTTCTTTTGAAGCGACAGCTACATTATAAGTTCCTACGCTATTTACAAAATAACAATGTTGTGGATTTTCTTCGCATTTTTTTAAATCAGTTTCAGCCGCTAAATGTAAAATAACTTTTGGCTGTTCTTTTTTAAAAACTTCCAAAACTTGTTCTAAATTAGTTATGTCTAAAAAATTCCTGTCTGTTTTAATTCCAAAATCAACATAACTGCCGACCATACCGCCGTCTCCTGTTATCAATATACTTTTTAACAATTCTTCACTTTGCATTTTTTTTGTCTTTTTGACGATGAGCCCAGTTTGCTGACTTTATTAAAGTTTCCATAGTTCCAGCGTCTGACCAAAATCCTTTAACTTCGCTAAAATATAACCTATCTTCCTTTATAAACATATTATGTACATCTGACAATTCATACTCGCCCCTCCAAGATGGTTTGAGTTTTTTAATTTTCGCGAATACATCAAAATCATACATATAAAATCCCGTTGTAATAAAGTTTGATTTTGGTTTTTTTGGTTTTTCTTGTATATCAATAATCTTTTTACCTTTTATTTCAACAACTCCAAATCTTTGCGGGTCTTCAACTTTTTTAAGAAATACCTTTGCTCCATCAATTTTTTTAAATTCTTCTGCTTCTTTTAAAAAAGATACTTCAAAAATATTATCTCCCAAGATTACAGCAATTTTTCCATTATCAACAAAATCTTCTGTTAAACTAAGCGCTTCGGCAATTCCGCCCGCTCCATGTTGCAACGCGTAAGACATTTTAACTCCGTAATCCTTGCCAGAACCTAAAAAATTCATAAAATGACCCGCGTGCTCTTTACCGCAAACAATCATAATATCTGTTATTCCACTATTTTTAAGAGTTTCAAGCGGATACAAAATCATCGGCTTATTATAAACCGGTAATAAATGTTTATTTGTTATTTGCGTTAAAGGATGGAGTCTTGTTCCTGTCCCTCCCGCCAAGATGACACCTTTCATTTTTTATGTTTTGATTTTAATATTAATTTTTTATTATGCGCTCGCCACAAATCTATGTGCGGATTGAATACGCCTGTTTTTTTTCTAACATTATCAACCCATTTTTTATTTTCCAAATACCACTCAATTGTTCCCTGAAACGCTTGAACAAAAGAATATTTTATTTTCCATCCAAGTTCTTTTTTAATTTTTGAAGAATCTATCGCGTATCTTCTATCATGCCCCGGTCTGTCAGATATAAATTCAATCCAAGACTTGTCGCGATTAAAAAATTTCAAAATTAAATTCGCTATTTCTAAATTATCTTTTTCATTATCAGCTCCTATATTATAAACCTCCCCAGCTTTTCCCTTAAATAAACATAATTCCAAAGCGCTACAATGATCTAAAACATAAATCCAGTCGCGAACATTTTTCCCATCGCCATAAATTGGCAATTTTTTATTTTCAAGCATCCGCAAAATAAAAAAAGGGATTAATTTTTCCGGATATTGATATGGACCATAATTATTAGAACAATGTGTTACTATAACAGGTGTATTAAAAGTTTTATAATAGGCGCGACAAAGCATATCTCCTCCAGCTTTTGTCGCCGCATAAGGAACATTTGGAGCGAATGCCGTGTCTTCCTTAAATGCCGAAATTCTATGAAAATTGTTATGTGAAATTTCGTCATTTAAATCTAAGCTTCCGAATGTTTCGTCTGTGGAAATTTGAACATATTTTTTTACATTAGGATTACTTTTTACAGCTTCTAAAATATTAAAAACTCCGGTGATGTTTGTATCTATGAATTCCTTTGCGCCAGTGTGAATGCTTTTGTCAACATGTGTTTCTGCCGCGGCATTAATAACGAAATCTGGTTTAAACTCCTTAAATACTTGTACCAACTTTTTTTGAGCGCAAATATCTCCTTTTACAAATTCATACCTTTTATCATTTTTTATATCTGCTAAATTTTCTAAATTTCCAGAATAGGTTAATTTATCATAATTTAAAATAGAAACATTTTTATGCTTCTTCAAAATATATCTTATAAAATTACTACCAATAAACCCCGCCCCGCCTGTAACTAATATTTTTTTTGATTTAACCATAATAAAAAAATTGTTGTTAAAAAATTCAAAAAATCATTTATTAACTTTTCAGCGCTGAAAGTGAATTATCGCTTTCAGCATCTGAAATAATATCAAATGCCTCTAATATGGACTTTATTCGAAAATGTGGATTAATTTCGTTATTTATATTATATTGTGTTTCTAAAAGTATTGTATTACACCCTGCTCTTTTACCAGATTCAATATCTTTCGCGCTATCGCCTAAAATAAAAGATTCTGACAGGTCAATATCCCACTTTTTTGCCGCTTGTAAGAGCATTCCCGGCTTTGGCTTCCTGCATTCGCAATTATGCTGATTGTCATGAAAACACATAAAAATATCATCAATCGTAAGAATTTCTAAAATTGCTTTGTGCATTCTTTCCAATTCTTCCATTTCCAACAATCCTCTAAAAATTTCTGGCTGATTAGTAATAATGATAGCAAGATAATTTTTTTCTTTTAGTTTCAATAATAATTCATTAATTCCATCAATAAAAACAAATTCCTCAAATTTTCTCGGCGAAGATATATATTCATTTTCTCTAACAATAATTTTATTAATAATTCCATCTCTGTCTAAAAAAATTGCTTTGTTCATAATTTATTTAGGTTCTCTTTTTTCTATTTACCTTTTTAGTTAGACTCCGCGCTTTTCGTCCATTGCGATTTAATTTACGAACAGAACCACGATTAGTCCGACTTTGTCGGTCTGGTACATATGCGAGAATCTCGCCTGTTTTATTAATATTCTCACCGACAATAGGTTGAATATTATATTTAAATTTTTTCAAAAAATTAATACATTCATTATGAATCTTTTCAGTGTGTGTAGCCAAAAAAATAGCTGGACGATATTGCTCTATCGTGTATTCTGCTCCCTTTAAAACAGCAAGCTCATTTCCTTCAACATCAATTTTTAAAACATTTGGAGGCAATAATTTTTTACTTTTAATTAAATTATCTAAAATAACACTTTTTACCCTTATCCCTTTTTCTTGTTCAATAATTCTTCCGCTGAAGCTATTTGATAATTCCCCAAAAAATACATTTTCCTCTTTATCTGAAACCGCAAATTCAAAAATTTTTACATTCCCAAGTCTATTTAATTTCAGGTGTTTTTTTAAAAAATTAATATTTCGTGGCAATGGCTCAAACGCAAAAACCTTGCCTGTTATTCCAACTAATTCTGACGCTAATAGCGTATAAAATCCAACATGCGCGCCTATGTCAAAAACAACATCCCCTGGTTTTACAATTTGTTCAAAAAGTTTTTGCTTATCAATTTCATAAATCCCCAACCAATAAGCATTCACCCCAGAACCTTTTATCCATTTTTTACCCTTTAATCTTCCATTAGATATTGGGATAACTATATTTGAAGGTACTAACCTTAAACACTTTCTCAGAAACCAACCCACAACCGAATTTTTATAAATTCTTGAAGCGCTATTCATTACTCATTGCTTTTAAAATTCCTTCAATATCTTTTTCATAACTATAATTTTGGATTATTTTAAACGACTGCTCTCCAAATTTTTTTCTTTTTTCTAAATTATTAACAAGCTCATTTAAATATCCTGATAATTTTTCAATATTTCCAACAGGATAAATATATCCATTTTCTCCGTTCTTAACTAAATCAGTTCCACATCCAACCAAATCTGAAATAATTATCGGTAATCCAAAACACATTGCTTCATTTACAACAAGACCCCATGTTTCACCAACTCCTGATGGCAAAACAAAAATATCGGCTATTGAATAATATTCTGGTAATTCAGTTTGATTTTTAAAGCCAACAAAATAAACATTTTGCAAATTATTATCTTTTGTATATTTTTCAAGCTGAAGTTTTAATTCCCCGTCGCCAATAAATAAGAGCGAGGAATTGGAGGTGCGATGTGAGATATATTGAAACGCTTTCAATAAATCCATTGGTCGTTTTTTTTTAATCAACTTCCCACAAAAAAGAATAACAACTGAACTTCTATCAATACCCAAATTATTTTTAAAATCATAAATTTTATCCGCTAAGCCTCTTTTGGCTTCTACAAAACGAGAATTATCAACTGAATATGGCGTAAAAATTAATTTTGATTCAGGCACTCCATAGAACTGATAAAATTTTTTATTTTCTTCTCCAATATATAAAATTTTTGAAATTCTTGAAAATAAAATTTTTCCTAAAATTATTTTTTTTAATCCAATCTTCCATCTCACTTTCGTATATTCATGACTCAGTGGATTTTCGGCTCTCAAAAAAATCGGGGTTTTATTTAAAACACCTGCCAAAACAACAAACCAATCGCTCAGATAAGACCAGCTATTTATTAAAACCGCGTCGAATTGACTATTTCTGATTTCTCTAAAAATTCCAAAATTAATCAATCCAAAAAAATGGAACCCTGAAAATAAAGAATGATGCTGAAAACGATTTATCGTTTTCAGCGCCGAAAAACAAGTTTTCGGCTTTTTTAAAAATTCAAAATTATACCCTTCTAAAAGAGGAATATCCCATTTAAAACTTTTTTCAAATTGCGGGTCAAAAGATTTTTTCACGCCATGATTTGAATAAAAAAATACTTTTAAATTAACCTTGCTTGCCAATTTTTGGTAAAGAGGCGCTTGATACTGAATAGGGTGTGAAATAAAGACGCCAAAAAGCCGAGAAATAAATTTCTCGGCACCGAAAATACCGTAATATAAATTTTCGATTTTTCGGCATTGTTTTTTGGCTTCGAAAACTTGTTTTTGAACGGCTAATTTTTTCATCCCGTTAGAGATAGGAAACGTTTTAATCTATTTTTTAAATATCGTCTCCCCATCCCGCTTTTTAAATATTTTTCTCTCGACATTGCATCTTGTTTATTAATGCAAAACTCATAATAAATGAGTTTAAATGGACCTCTATTTTTTGTATATGTTGACTTACCGAAATTATGCTGATTAAAACGTTTCCGTAAATCGTTTGTATAACCAATATACCACTTTCCATTTTTTTCACTTTGTAAAAGATATACATAATATATTTTGTTATCTCTAACGGGATTCATTAAATTAATTCAGAAAGAATTTTTTGCGCCTCTGCATATCTTTCGGGAGTTCCAATATCAAAAAATTTACCATCAACTACATATGTATAACAATCCTTATCTAAAAGTTTTGGAAATAAATCTTGTTCTAATGAAAAAAAATCTTCATCCGGCATATGGTCAAATATATCCTTACGCATTAAATAAACACCAGCATTTACAAAGCCTTCCCCTGTCCTTGATTCCTTTTCGTAAAAACCTATTATTCTTCCAAAATCATCAATTTCTATACTGCCATAATCAGAGACATCTTGCATTTTTGAAGCAACCAAAGAAAAAAGGGTATTATTGCCAAAATGAAAATCGTAAAAATTTGGTAGATGCACAGGACAGAACGAATCGCCATTCATAACCAAAAAATGGTCGCTCTTAATTAATCTTTTTGTATTTTTTAACGCTCCGCCAGTTCCTAATGGCTTTTCCTCAAATGAAAATTCCGCATTAAAATCATCTCTGTTTTCCGCATATTCTACAACTTGTTCGGACAAATAACCAGCAGCTAAAATTATTCTTCTAAAATTATGCAAAACAAGCATATCAATCAAAATATCCAAAAATGGTTTCCCGCCAATATCAGCAACACATTTCTGCATATTTGGAACAACTGGGTGAAGTCTCGTCCCCTTTCCCCCGCACAATATTACGGCGTCAATATTATTTTTATTAGATTGATTGTGGATCATAGTAAATTATCTGGCTTCCCAAATTTTCAAATTTAAACGGAACATTTATTAAATATTTTAATTTTTCTTTAATTTTTGACTGAGCTTCTGGCTTTGCAAAAAATAAAATAAAACCTCCTCCGCCAGCTCCCAATAATTTTCCACCCAAAGCTCCAGAATCTAATCCAGTTTTATAAATTTCATCAATACGCGGATTTGAAATTTTTGAACTCATTTCTTTTTTAATTTGCCAAGCTTCGTGAAGTAATTTTCCAAATTCTTCAAAATTATTATTTTGATTTGTTAAAATTTTTATAGATTCATCAACCATTTCGCGCATTAATTTTAACTCAAAATCTTTTTTATTTTCTGTTGTGTTTTTTATTTGTTCAACCACAACTTCTGAAGCGGTCCTTGATAAGCCTGTAAAAAACAACAAAAAATGTTTTTGCAATAACTCCAATTTTACTGAATCTATTACTATTGGGTGAACATCAATATGATTTAAGTTGCCAAACTCAATCTTGTTAAATCCTCCGTACGCCGCCGCGACTTGGTCTTGCGAACCAACATTTTCTTTAATTCTTTCTTGTTCAATATGAATCGCGTCTAATGCTAATTGTCTTTTTGAAACCATCCTTCCTTGTAAAGAATACAAGGCGTGAAGAAGGCATACTGTAAAAGTTGAACTTGACCCCATTCCTGAACGAGCTGGCAAATCTCCTTTGTGATGGATTTCAATGCCGTCCTCAATTCCTAAATGTTTTAATGTCTCTCTGACAGATGGATGATGAATTTCGTCAATTTCTTGTGGCAATTCAATTTGCGACCATACAATTCTGTGTTTATGCTCAAAAAATGGCGGTAGATATCTCGCGCTAATATAACAATATTTGTCTATTGTTGTTGAGATTACAGCTCCGCCATTTTCTTTATACCAAGGCGGATAATCTGTTCCTCCGCCAAAAAAAGAAATTCTATAAGGAGCTCTTGAAATAATCATTGTTTTTTAAAAAATAATTATATTATAATACTACTATAAATTACACAAACAACTTAATTTTACAACATTTTAAAAACAATGACACAAGTTTCATTTGACATAAAAGCCAAAATAATTTTTTAACAAAAAAAGAGACGAACTTCGAATGAATTCGCCCCTTAACAGCATGGAAAAACAATTACTTGTTGGTTTCTTCTATAATCCAATCGTGGAAATCCGGGTGGCTAACCACGACATTCCTGTCCCCAAATTGCCACGGAGTCCCATCGAGTTTCGTAGCTTTTCCACCAGCCGCAACGCAAATTGGAACACCGCCAGCAAGATCCCACGGATCCATGCCAATTCCTACATATGCATTCGCTCTTCCGCTTGCGACAAGCGCGAGGCAGGTCGCAGCGCTCCCAACATATGGAATTGGAGCCACGTTTCCGATTAGCCTCTGCTCCATTTGGGCAATCCTGACCTTATTTTCAGTCACTTTGCCGCCGTGAAGGAGCAAAACCGCATGTGCCGATTCATCCGGCTCTACAACATAGAGCTTTCTTTCTGAACAAAAAGCACCATGTTGATTAGAATAGTAAATCTCTTTCCGCGCAGGAAGACCTACTACGCCGAAAACTGGAACAACGCCAATTCCAACGCCAATACTCACAGCAAAATATGAGCTGAACCCCAAGCGGAACTCCCATGTTCCGTCCAAGGGATCCACAAACCAAACGAGTTTGTTTCCAGCTACGCTAGTCCCTTCTTCTGCGAGAATTGCATCGTCGGGAAATAACTCACGGATACGCCCGCAGATGAATCTTTCGCTTGCGTCATCCGCTGCGGTCTTGAGATCATTTGTTCCTTTCCAATCAAACACAATACTTTTACCATGACAGTCAAGCAACAAATCGTTCGCCTCGCGAACAATTTCGATCGCCTGTTTCCTGCGAGTTTTTACTCCTGCTGGTTCCATTATATCTATATCCTTTCTTGAAGTGTGCTATTAGTGGAATTTTGTCCCACTGATAATAGATTAACATTGTTTTTTAAAAAAGTCAACCCCGTTAGAAATTTTAAATTCATTTATTAAATAAATTTAAATCAAGCCGATAGGCGAATTCGGATTGAAAATAAGGACTAAAAATAATTCAGGGATGAACTTCTAACGGGGTCAAATTTTGTAATCTGATTACTAAAAAACTATTGTCCTAATAATTTTCGTTTTAGAGGTATAGCTAACATCTGGTTGATGTGATCAATAACCTTTTGACCGAATTTTTTTTCAATCATTTTCAAATAATTCGGGTCAGTAAAATAAGTAATGAACGCCTTGTCTCTAAATCTTAAAACTTCGGATGCTGGAAGAGTGTCGGTTGGTAATGGCATTGTTTCGTAAGCATGCTGGGAATAACCAATCCAGCCCGGTCCGCCTGGGTCGTCTGGCAAAGGTAATTTTTTTTCTTTGGCAATTCTATAAAGCGGAGATCCTGGATAAGCCATAGCTGAATAAAAATTTGCCCATTCAGCATTAATTTCCAAAGCCATATCTAATGTCTCTTGCATAGTTTCCAACGAATCGTCAGACAAACCAAAAATATAATTGGCGCAAATATAAATACCAGCTTCTTGAATCTTTTTGCAAATTTCATTGATATCTATATTGCTAAATCTTTTTTTGATAGTGCCATCGCGAACATGTTTACTACCTGATTCAATGCCTAATGCCAGCCACCTAATACCAGCTTGTCTTAATTTTCCCAAAAGTTTTTCGTCGGTTGTATCAACTCGCGCATATGCCCAAATATTTAAATCATAACCTCGTTCAATAATCTTGTCACAAATTCCTACAACATGTTCCTCGCTTAAAACAAATAATTCATCTATGAATTTTATGTTTTTGACGCCGTATTCATTAACTAAAATATCAATTTCTTTCATAACATAATCAGGGCTAAACATTCTATAGCAAGGTCTTCCAAAAGGCGCGTTGATGCAACAAAAAATACAGCCAAAAGGACACCCAAAACTTGTATGTATCGCGGCGTACGGACTGCGATTTTCAATATCATCAAAACAATGCCAGTTGTGAGCTCTATAATTTTTCATCGGCAATAAATCCCAGCAAATTCCCGAGAATTCTTTATCAAGATCATCAATAATAGGTGGCGGTGGAGTTGATTTTACATTGTCATTTTCCCAATACCACAAGCCCGGTACCTGATTAAGGTTACCGCCAGATTTGAGAATATTGATTAAATGAAGAAAAGTAATAGGACCCTCTCCTTCACAAACAAAATCAATTGCTTCTTCTCTTAATGTTCTTTCGGGAAGCGAGGTGGGATGAACTCCGGTCATAATAATTTTCAAATTTTTGTTTCGAGATTTTATTTGCTTACAAGTTTCTCCTGCTGCTGGCATGTTTTGAGTTGAAGCTGACGGTTGATGTCCATAGACAATCATAATTACTAAATGAGGATTTGATTTTGCTACTTCATCAGCAACTTCTTCTGGACTTAAATTAAGCGCTGGAGCGTCAATAATATTAACGTTAAATCCTTTTTGTCTTAAATAATTAACGAATAAACCAGCATAAGATGGTGGTTCAATAGCAGTTAAATCAGCTAACCCCTGAAATAATTTCTTTTTATTGCCACTTGGAACAACAAAGAGCGCGTCTAAATTTTTCTCAATTGAATTCATAATGATATGTAGTCAAACCATCCACAATTATTTATAATGGGCTGGAATGACCAATAATAATTAAGAAATAATTATAAATCATTTTTTACCTACAAAGAGATTACCTGTGGATAAGTAATGAATTTTCTGAATTCATATGGGGTTGACCCCGTTAGAAGTTTTAATCCTATCTATTAGGTAAATTTGAATCAAGCCGATAGGCGAATTCGGATTAAAAGTAATAGTTAAAAATAATGTAATGATGAACTTCTAACGGGGTTGACCCCGTTAGAAGTTTTAATCCTATCTATTAGGTAAATTTGAATCAAG
>ERZ1292632.5-Hain-H43-01um-R2-5-length-309430-cov-19_pt3 | contig 37720 bp, 39 predicted proteins | sample MGYA00564407_ERZ1292632 | MGnify/ENA primary metagenome ERZ1292632 (study PRJEB36523, sample SAMEA6512637) | groundwater metagenome | collected 2019-01-08 | study: AquaDiva: Metagenomics assemblies of 32 groundwater samples | reverse complement strand
AAGCAGTTCCATCGTCACATATTTCAGGATTTTCTCTTACACTATTTCCACAAACCGCTCCTGTAACTGTACAATCAGCAGGACATGTTGAAACTGTTTCTCTTCCAGCAGTACATATATTATCTCCACAGAATGGTCCGGGTACTGAACCTTGTGTACAACTTGCTGTGCAATAAGTACATGAAATACTAGATGCAGAATTATAAGTAGGAGTACAAGCAATTCCATTCAAAGCAGTTCCATCGTCACATATTTCAGGATTTTCTCTTACACTATTTCCACAAACAGGCGGAAGACCACAATCTAATGCACAACTTGTTTGTGTTTCTCCAACATTACAAGTATTATCTCCGCAGAATGGTCCTTGAACAATTGCTGATTGACAAGATAAATCGCAGTAAGGACAAGAATTTCCATAAAGAGGAATACACTGAGCTCCATTCAAAGCAACTCCATCATCACAACTCTCTCCAGTTTCAATAATATTATTTCCGCATTGAGCAGGAATATTTGTACAATCACTTGGACAACTTAAATAAGATTCTCCATTATTACATTGTAAATCTCCACAATATGGTCCGATATTATTTGTTACACAACTACATGAATTACTACAATACTGACAATAACCAGTACCTGGTCCAACTAATCCATTTTGACTTCCCAAATCACAATCTTCATTTATTCCTCCGCCAGTTTGTTGTACAACATTAGTCTGTCTAATTCCATCTCCACAGCTTGGTCCAGTTACACTTGCAGCTGTACAAGTTGCTGTGCAATAATCGCAAGACTTTCCATACTGAGGATTACATACCTGTCCATTTGCACTTCCTGCATCACATATTTCTCCAGGCTCTTTCAATCCATTTCCACAATCAGCATTTCCTAAAGTACAAATAGGAGTAGTTCCAACAGTAACAGATCCTCCGCCTCCGCCTCCACCGATAGTCACAGATCCTCCTCCACCAGTTCCAGTTGTTCCACCTCCTCCGATAACACATCCTCCACTTGTTCCTAAACTAGGATCCCATCTTCCACCCATAGATACACACTCTCCAATATTTACAGTTCCTCCACCGCCAATAGTCACAGATCCTCCACCGCCAGTTCCTCCACCGCCAATAGAACTAGGATCAACACCTAAAACATTAAACACCCAATTACAATTTGGAAATCCAGGGTGACTCACAGTATAAGTGCTACTACCTGCACTAGTTACAGATAATTTCCATGTTTCCTGGAGTGAGGTAGTTGGACCAGGTGTTCCAGCCCAATTAGTACTATAAGAAGCAGTTTTAGTAAATGCGTTTGAAGAAGATGAAGAAACACTTACAATTCCACCAGGTATAGCTCCGCCTGAATGATAATTAGTTTCTAAAGATAATGTATCTCCTACTTTTGCATTAATAGAAGTTAGAATTAAAGAACCTTGTCCATTATCTCCTCTTCCTCCTGGAGATAAACTTGAACCATCTAATGCAAGAATCACCCAAGGTCCACCCTTATCATAATAACAACTAGATGATCCAGAGCCAGTTGTTGGACCAGTTGTTGGTCCAGGTAAAGGAACTATATCAGTAACTGAGGTAGGATTGTAATTAAATACAGACTTAAATGATCTATGACCTCTTAGATTATCATTACTATCACGTCCAACGAAAATAGTTAATTCATTAGTTCCACTCTTGCTTATCTGAGTTATACTACCTTCATACAAATTAAGAGTCTTATGAGTCATAGTATTATTTGTTTTTCCACCATCTAAACTAAATTTAACATAATGAGTATAACCACTCATATCACTTGATAATTGAACTGAAACAGGAATAGGTAAAGTATTTACAACCTGTCCTTGACTTGGTTGGAAATCATTAAGAGTGATTGGATCGTAACTGAAAGAATATTGATTACCTGATTCTGTTTTAATATATTTACCATTAGCAGAATCAAGTTGTGTTACAGTAACAATAACTGAGTATGTTCCCTTTCTAGGCAAATCAGGGAATGGAACAGTAATAATTCCAGTATTACTATTATAACTTCCAACTAAATTCGCTTTGCTAGGATCATTAGCAGGTTTATTATTCCAAACTTCTCCACGACTAGCCCAATTACCTCCGAAAACTACATATTCTATAGAAGTTATAGGGTACTGTGTAACTTGCGCTCCATTCCTATCAATTGTTGCTCTAATCTCGGTAGGTTTATTGAAATAATATTTACTATCCCAAGGAGAATTAAGAACAACATTATATGGACTTCCAACAACATTTCCAGTTATACCAATTGCATTTCCAGTTATTCCAGATTTAATAGCATTGCCTGAAATTACACTTCCAGTTACAAAAGTTCTAACACCATTTTTAGTGCAATAACCACTAGTAGCAGAAGGAAGTCCTTCCCAATTACCTGGTGAATTAATACAGTTAGTAGCAGCGGTAGACTGTGTACAGTCGCTAGGACAACTAGTTGCAGATTCTCCATTTTTTAGATAATCGCAATAACCATCTCCACATCTTGGTCCTAGAAGTGCTCCAAGATAACAACTCTTAAGACAATACTGACAAGAACCACCATAAGGTAAATTAGTAGTATCACATCCTACTTCATTTGCTCCTCCAAGATCACATTGTTCAGTAGGAGCTTCTGTAATTCCATTTCCACAAACAGGATTTATATTCAAAAATGTTTTAACACCATTTTTAGTACAGTAACCACTTGTGGCTGATACTGGTCCTTGCCAAGTTCCGCCACTGTCTAAACACTGTCTAACAGCATTTGAATATCCTGCAGCAGCATAAGGATCAGTTGGTGGTTGAGGAGCACAAACATTAGCACAAATTTGACCATTGATAGAAATATCCTTACAACTTCCTGCTATCAACTGTTCTGTATATAGTGTAAATGAATTACCTGATACAGATAAAGAATATTGCCATGCACCAAAAACATGGCCGTTCTGTATATATCCATTAAGGACAGGTGTACTTGAGAAACTGGTAGAAACACCAGCACAATAATCTATAACGGGAGGAGTAACTGGAGGAACATAAGGAGTAGTTACAACTGGAGCAGTACTTCTTATTGTATTACAACTTGTGCTACAATAATCACAATAAGTTTGACCAACAGTAATTGTACAAGTCAATCCATTTTGACTTCCAGCATCACATGTTTCAGGAGCTTCTGTAATTCCATTTCCACAAACAGGAGCAGGAGGAGTACAAACTTGACTTCCACATCCAGTTATGCAATTATTTGCATCTCTTACAGGATTAGGATAACTACATCCTGGAGCAGGCATAGGACAATTTGGAGCTACAGGACAAGTAACGCCTGGTGGAGGTGTAGTTGTTGGTGGAGGTGTAGTTGTTGGTGGAGGTGTAGTTGTTGGTGGAGGTGTAGTTGTTGTAACAGTTGTAGCAACAACTCTAGCAATAAAAGTAATTGTGACTCCATTAGGATCTGTATAAGTAATAGTCTGTCCATCAACAGCAGTTGAAGGTAATTTTATAACAATATTTCCAGACACACAAATATTTCCACTACAATCACTTGCACAATTAGTTGCATCTTCTCCAGCATCACAAGAATTATCTCCACAAACAGGAGCAGGAGGAGTACAAACTTGACTTCCACATCCAGTTATGCAATTATTTGCATCTCTAGTTGGATTAGGATAACTACATCCAGTCGGAGCAATAGGACAATTTGGTGCGACAGGACAAGACCCAGGAGTAGTTGTAGGAGGAGCAGGACAATCTGCAGGACATGTTCCAACAGTACAAACACCAGTAGTTCCAGGTGTACATGACCCAGCTTCACCAGCGTCGCAAGCACCATTTCCACAAGTTGCAGTTGTTGGGGGAGGTGTTATCGGTGGAACAACATTACAGCTTTGTATTAAAATAGGGCTTCCACCAGTGCATACTCCAGGAGTGCTATCTCTAATAGTTCTTGTCTGTTGACCATTTACACACGCACTCCAAGCAGAATAATCAAAACGTATACATAATGGCGGTGGAGGATAAATTATTCCAGAAGGACAATTACATATACCTGCGGTGTTCCAACCAGGTTGACCATATGGAACATTCGATCCCCAAGTACATCCTGCAGCAAGACAACCATCACCAACAGCATTTCCAGTTATTCCAATATTATTCACAGCACTTCCAGTTACAGAAGATGAACTAGGCTGCTGAAAATTACCCTGAGCAAACATTCCTTCAAGATTTATAACTGCAGTCGCACCTAATCCATAAGATGATCCAACATTTGGATTTATACTTGCAGTTGGAGAAGCACCAGCAATATCAATTAATTGCCATTGATAAGAAATAATTAAAGTTTCATTAATTACAGTTCCATTCAAACAAACCATTGGACCACATCCAACCATACATCCATCAGCATCATAAGCTTGGGAAGGATATGAACACTCTTCATAAGCAGGTTGACATTGTATTAAAGTTGTACAAATAGGGGGCACAACAGTAGGAGGAATTACCGTTCCATCTTCACAAATTAAACCACCACAACTAGGACATCCATCACCATCTAATTCAAGTGGAGCCATATCACAACTAGAATTAGTAAATTGTAAAACATATTCCAAAGGAGGCATCGCACAAGAAATTGCATTACATTCAACAGGATCTTCAATCTTTATGTCATCATCACCAACTCCATCACATTCTTCATTTTCTTTATTTGGGTCTATATCTAAAACATATTCTTCGTTAATTGACTCTGGAGCGCCTGTACCGTCGTTAGAAACTTCTTCCCCACCATCTTCAGTACCTTCTGAAGAACCTTCTGAAGAACCTGAATCTTCTCCACTATCTTCTGGAGTTGCATATTTACAATCTACCGCACAGTTTTGAGCATTTTCACCAAAATTAGGTTTACATAAACCATCACCGCAATTTCCTACAATAACCATTTTACATGAACTGCTACAATAAGTACAATAAGACTGACCTGCGCTAGGAGTACAAACATCGCCATTCATTAATCCACCAGGAATATTAACATCACATTGTTCTCCAAAATCAATTACTCCATTTCCACACCACCCTTCATAATCGCTTCCCGCTCTAAATGAAGGAACTCCAGTTCCACCAGCCATAACTTGTCCACAATCTTTAGGACAATTAGTAGGATTCTCTCCAGAAGCAGTTGTACATTTTTTATCACCACATATTCCAACAATAGCATTCCCCGTTATTCCAATATTATTAACACTATTACCAGTTATTCCTTCAACTGCACTTCCAGTTACCCCTTGTTGGATAATAGCCTGCTGTATTTTATCAATTGCATTTAACATACCTTTATCTGCGCTATCAATATAAGCCGGATTAAGACCTTGAGCATTAGCATTATCTAGGAAATCTTGTCTTGCTTGAACTGCGTTGGCTAATTTATTTTGAAGAGTATTAGAATTACTTGAAGGAGCTCCTTGACTAGGCATAACTTCTGGAGAGCTTAAAGAGTCTGTTCCAACAGAACTTGGAGCACCTTGCATTAAATCAGGTATACCTTGAGAAGGCATAACTTGAGAAGAATCTCCATCATTATTTCCATCATCTTCAGTCGTAATCTCTGCACCAATTCCAGTATCGCAAGCAACATCTACAATTTCATCAATAGTAACTTCAGGAAAATCATCTGGAATTTCATCATCAGTAATTTCATCGTCAATAGCCTCATCATCTAAGCGTGGATCAGAGATATAACAACTATAACCTGTGCAACATCCACCTACAGTTGGAATGCTAGTACAATATATATTAGAACCACTAGGAAAATAAGATGCGGGACAAACAACATCTTCACATAAAACATCTAAAATTTCGGGAGGTAATGTTGGTGCACAATCGCTAGAAGAAGCAGGTTCTCCCTCATCACAATTACCGTCGCCAACTTCAGGTTTTGGAGGTCTAGGATTATAAGCTGGATTACTAGGTAAACTAAAACTTCCAGTTATACCTCTTAGATTACCTTTAACTACACTATCTGAAAAAGTTGAAGGTTTTTCAGTATCAATTTGAGTTACAATATTACTAACAACACTTCCAGTTAAAGGAGAATCTTTCTGAGAAGGAACAACTCTGCTAGAAGAATCTGGAGAAAAAACTCTCAATGGAGCAGTAGTGCTGAACGCATCTAAAATAAATAAACTTCTTGCTTCAGCAACATCTTTGTCAGTAGTATATAGAGGCATATTCAAACATGATTTAATATCTTTCTCATCACAAGGATATATTCCATCACTAGGAATCTTATCAACTAAATAAAGAATATTTTTAGGATTAAGAACTTGATACTTATATCCACCAATCCAATAATCCATATCATTCTCATCAAAAACATTATCTGCATTCTTATCAAAATCAAAAAACTTAGTATTTGGATCTATTTTTCCAGAATTAGCAACGGCAAAACCAGAAATCATCAACAAAGACAAAAGGACAACAAAAATAAATATATTTTTATTCATTAAATGCAGACCCTCCCATTAGCAATAATCAAATCAGTATAGCCTTTACTAGGATCATTTTTGTCAACGGCTACAACTAACCTACCCTGAACATCATCAACAGAATTAGATAATTTATAAATTATTTTAGTGTCTTTAAGCTTTAATCCACCATCCCAAAACATCCAAGAAATTCTTCCATTTTCATAAAATAATTCTTTAGGTTGTGAAGAAACTAAAATTGCTCCTTCTGAAACTCTCTCTTCAATAATAAATGAATTAGGTTTGTTGAACATTGAAACTTCAACATCTAATTGAACTGTTTTTTCAGAATCTCCAGAAACAGTTCTTGAAACGCAAACAGGCTTTTTCGTTACTTCATCAACTAAAAAGTAACCTAATATCAACGCTAATACGATAACAAAACAGACAATAACCTTTTTTTTACTACTATTATAACCTCTTTGCATGATAACCTCTTGCTTATATGCGCACAATATAATATATAAATATAATGGTCTGTAAAATAAAAATACCAACGGCAATTAAACATGAAAAATGAACTAAAAAAAGCATATTTGAGCAAGAAAATAGAGATAAAATCGCGTCTTTCCGATTTTAAAAAACTGAAAGAAGAAGATAAATACTATGAATTAATTTTTTGCATGCTTACTCCTCAAAGCAAAGCACAAAAATGCTGGGAAGCAGTTCAGGAAATAAAGAAAATAAAAGATAAAACAAGTAAAAATATTAAAGAAATACTGATTAAAAGGACAAGATTCCACAATAATAAAACTAGATATGTATTAGAATCTGAAAAAGCTTGGGAAGAAATTAAACCGAAGTTAAACAATACTAACAAAAAAGAAATAAGAAATTGGATAGCAGAAAATGTATATGGTATCGGTTTGAAAGAAGCAGGACATTTTCTAAGAAATATCGGGCATTCAGACAATCAAATAGCAATATTAGATAGGCACATACTAAGAAATCTAAAAAAAGCCAACATAATATCTGAAGATAAAATAAAATCTAAGAAAGATTATTTTGAAATAGAAAATAAATTCATTAATTACGCGCTCTCTTTAAACATTCCAGCAGATGAATTGGATTTACTTTTTTGGAGTCAGGAAAATGGGGAGATTTTCAAATGAAAATCTCATAGAAAGAAAGTATAAATTTAAAGATAAACCTACATCAAACCCTGAATCATTATTATAAAAATTTATTAGATTATTCAACAATATTAATATCGTATTATGGATAACGAATACTTTATTTATAATATTTTAAAATTAAATATCTAATTATTACTTCATGCTTTTGATATTATAAACATCGAATTCGCCAGAAATATTTTTAAATTGCTTCTTTCCAATATATTCGGCTTCAACTTTAGCTTTTATCTTTTCATAAACATCTTTCTTTACAAGAATCTGACCTCCCTGAGCTATAGATTGTAATCTAGCAGCAATATTAACAGGTACTCCAATAGCAGTATATTCTACTTTTTCTTCTCCTCCTAAATTACCGACAGCAGCACTTCCAGAATCTATTCCAATTCCAACTTTTAAAGAATCTAAGTTGTTTCTTCTTAATTCGGAATTAAATCTTTGAACTTCTCTCTGAATTTCTATTGCTGATTTTACAGCACAAATAATATGATCTTGTCTGGGCTTTATAGCATTAAATAAAGCCATTACTGAGTCACCAATAAATTTGTTAACCATTCCTCCAGATCTATTTATTATCTCATGGCTCTTTTTAAAATAAGGATTAAGAAATTCAGTTATCTTCACATCATCTAATCTAGAGAACATAGCAGAAAATCCTCTTATATCTGTAAACATCACAGTAATTTCTTTCTTTTCAGTACCAATCTTCCTTATTTTTTCTTGTTGTTCAAGAACATCCGTATCAACATACTGTCCAAACAGTTTAGCCAATCCTGCAGATTTTTCTTTCTCAACATCTAAATTTTTACTCAGTTCTCCAATATGTTTCTCTTTTACAACCATTTTATCTTCAAAATTATGAATAGTCTTAAGCTTTATTTTATTGTTTACGAAATAAACACAACTCGCCAAAAAAACAACACCTAGTAAAATAACGAATATAAAGTTCTTCTGGCTAGTTGTATCAATTATAGTATTTCCAAGTATTCTACTTACACTCTGAGAGACTTTTTTGCCTATTTCTCTTCTATCTTCAATTAATTTATTTTCAAAAGAATAGTTCTTTCCATTACCTATAATCGATAAGTTATATGAATCTTGAGATAATTCCTTAGATAAATCAAATTCTACTGACTTACCAACTTCTAAGTCGAAGGTTAAAGGAACCTTATAAACTAAATCTCCAACACTAGCATCGACTAATCCTCTCTGATTGTAAACGGTGTTTCCAATATTTTTAAAAGAGATAATATTTCCTTCAAAGCTGACTTCAATCTCCCTAACTTCTTTAACAACGAAATTAACAAAACTTTTCAAATCTTTATTTTTCATTTCAACAGTATATTTTCCAGGAGGTGAAATGCTTTTAGTCAAAAAAGAATAAGAATTTCCAGAAGTTACATTAAATTCTTCAAGAAGAGAATTATCTGGTCCAGTCACGCCACCAATGATATTTCCTTCTAAAGACTCTCCAGCCTGATCATAGATTATTCCTTTAAATGATATAGTCTCTCCAGGCAAAATTGAACTATTAAAAACTAAAATTTCTAACTTTTTCGGCACAGATACTACTGAAATTTCAACTTGCTCATCTGCAAAATTGAGATAATTGTCAATTAAATAAACTCTGACACTCATTTCTCCTTTAAAATCGGAATCAATAGTTATTTTCTCCAAGAAATTTTTCACCAAAAGACTTTTATCAACTATTTTTTCACCATCAAGAAATAAACTCAAGTTATACTCTCCAGTCTTATTGATATTTCCAGAAACTACAATAACTTCTCCAGGTAAATAACTAGTTTTATCAGTTGAAAAATTTAAATCGATTCTATCACTTACAATAAAAGGCTTACTTTCAAGACTTTCTATAACCTTGCCTTCAAAATCCTCTATAGAGAATTTTATACTGCACGCACCTATCATTTTCTTATTTATAGGAATATCTGGAAAAACTACATCAACCGGCTTTCCACTCTCTAAATCCCTTGCAGATCTAAGAAAGTCTATTTTAAAACTTCCACAAGAAAGAGAAGCTCCTAAGATATAATATCCATCAACAATATTCTCTATCTTTACACTTCCTTTAATGTTATCTCCGAGATTATAATAACTAAATAAATCATCAGAAAGTGTAAGTTTAGCATCAACATTTGAAATTAAAATAACGCAGAAAGCAAGTAATAGAAATAGCCTATTTAATCTAACTTCATTCATAATATAGATATACGAATCAGATTTATAAACTTAAAGTTATAATAGTATATATGAAAATAACGGTGATCTCCTTAGGTGGCTCTTTGATTATACCTGATAAAATCAATTATTCTTTCCTACATAAATTCAAATCAACACTGAATAAGTTTTCTAGAACTCATAGATTTGTAGTTGTATGTGGTGGGGGGGAGATAGCTAGAAAATATATTTCTTCATTAACAAAAGAACATAAAACAAAATATGAAATTTCTCAAGCTGGAATCCGTGCAACTAGAATGAATGCTTTATTTATGACCCAATTCTTTGGTAAAGAAGCTAATTCGCATCTTCCAAGAGATATGAAAGAAGTTAAAGAAGAATTGGAAAAAAATAAGGTAGTTTTCTGTGGAGCTTTAAGATATGTTCCAAATTCTACTTCAGATTGTACTGCTGCAAAAATTGCACATTTTCTAAAGACTGATTTCATAAATATGACTAATACTCAAGGACTGTACTCATCAAATCCGTTAACAAATAAAAAAGCCAAGTTCATACCATATGAAAATTGGAAGGATTTTGAAAAACGAGCTCTTAAAATCCCATATCATTCAGGTCAGCACTTTGTATTAGATCAAAATGCATCAACAATAATAAGAAAACATAAAATCACCACATATATAATCGGCCAAAAATTAATCAATCTAGAGAATATACTAAAGAGTAAAAAGTTCACAGGAACAACAATATCTGATTAACAATGATAAATACTTCAAATTTCTCAAAGGCAAAAGACTTGCTAAGAAAAGAAGAAAAGCCAAAGATAGTTCTGGCTCAAGATAAGGAATTCAATAGAAAGATGCTTGAAAAGGCAGAATTCGATATTCTTCTTAGTCCTGAGAATAATACTTCTCAAACAACAATAAGGAGCATAGATTCTGGATTAAATCACGTCTTATGTAGAATAGCCGAGAAAAAAGGGATAAAAATTGGAATTGACCTTGAAAATATAAGAAACTTAGAAAAAAAGAGAAAAGCAATTAATTTAGAGAAAATAATCCAAAATATAAGATTGTGTAGAAAATACCACGTTCAACTAGCTATTAAAGGTGCTAAAGATAAGGCAGATTCTTTAGCATTTCTTCTCTCTCTTGGAGCTTCAACAGAACAAGCCTCAAAAGCACTAACTTTTTAACCCCTTTTCTCTAATATATATAATGGCTAAAATAGAAGATTCTAATTTACAAGACATAATAGAAAAACTCTCGCCTCTTGAAATAAAGATAGTTCCTTTTCTAAACCATTCAATTGAGAAGATAAAGGAGAAATCTGAATTAGATGAAGTATCAATTCAAAGAGCACTAAAATTCCTTGAAGCTAAAGAGATACTAAAAATAACCTCTTTAAAAATCAATTTAATAGATCTTGGAACAAATGGAATCTACTACAAAAAAAACCATCTACCTGAAAGAAGCCTACTTTTAGTTTTAGAAACAAATAACCATATTCATCTAGAAGAAGCAAAAAAACTATCAAAACTCTCGGAAAATGAATTCAAAGTATCTTTAGGAGTTTTAAAGAACAAAGCAATGATTTCATTAACAAATGGGAAAATATCTCTATCGGCAAGCAAAGCAGAATTAACAAAGAAATTTTTGGAAGAACAATTAATAGATCTCCTTCCAACAGAAAAAGAAACTCTCCCTCCAGAACTATTACATGCACTTGAAAATTTAAAGAAAAGAAAAGAGATAGTAGAAATAAAAGAAAAAAACATTATTTCTTTTGAATTAACTGAATTAGGAAAAAAGATAGCTGGAAAAGAAATTAAATCTGATTTAATAGAAGAAGTAACATCTGAGGTTATAAAAAATTGGTCTAAGAATAAGAAATTCAGAAAATACGACTTAAACGCGCAAGTTCCTAAGATTTACGGCGGAAAGAAGCATTTTGTAAATTACTCAATAGAACAAGGAAAGAAAATCTGGCTTGAACTCGGCTTCAAAGAAATGTCTGGAGACATGATAACCACTTCCTTCTGGAATTTTGACGCACTATTTACTCCACAAGATCATCCGGTAAGAGAAATGCAAGATACATTTTTCATAAAAGATGTAAAAGGTCAATTACCTGAAAAAGAAATAATTTCTTCAATTAAAAAAGCTCATGAAACAGGAGTTTCAGGAAGCAAAGGTTGGCAATATTCTTGGAATCCTGAAAATGCAAAATCAGTTTTGTTAAGAACACATACAACCTGTCTTTCGGCAAAAACTCTTGTAAAATTAAGAAATGAAAAACTTCCTGCAAAATATTTCGCAATAGGAAAATGCTTTAGAAATGAAACTGTAGATTGGAGCCATGGATTTGAATTCAATCAAAGCGAAGGTATAGTAATCGATGAAAATGCGAATTTTAGACATCTTCTTGGCTACTTACAAGAATTCTATAAAAAGATGGGTTTTGAAAAGATAAGATTCAGACCAAGTTTCTTCCCATACACTGAACCATCAGTAGAAATTGACGCTTTCCATCCAGAAAAGAAGATATGGCTTGAAATCGGAGGAGCAGGAATGTTCAGACCTGAAGTAGTTTACCCTCTTCTTGGAAAAAACGTTCCAGTACTCGCCTGGGGGCCTGGATTTGATAGAATCATGATGTTAATGAATGAAATATCTGATCTAAGAGAAGTATATAAGAATGACATTCAAACATTAAGGAATAAAAAGGTGCTAGTAAAATGAAAAAAATAGGTGAAGTTAATTATAAAAGTTTCAAGACATACTTCTCTATGACTGAAAAAGTTGAAAATTTCCTTAAGAAAGAGAAAATATCTGAAGCATATCTTTTACCAGAAGGAGGATTATGGTATGAAGTTATGTTATTCGATGCAATTGATGAAAATGAAGATGGTCTACCTGATAAAAAGTTCGGAAAAGAATTTTCAACAATTTACTATGGATTTCTAGATTCAAGAGATTATAAAAATGGAATATTAACAGAAAATGATAATGTAGATAATATTAAAGAGATAAAAAAAGCTATTATTGACTCTGCTATGGAATTAAATGGAAAACAAATTAAATTTATAACAATAATAAAATAAAATGGCTGGAATTACTTTTAAAAAATCTGAAATTGAAAGATATGTAAAACTTACTCCGGAGATTATTGAAAAAATAAATCTTCTTGGCACAACTGTTGAAAATAATTCTGATGAATGGTTAACATTAGAAATTCTACCAAATAGGCCGGACTTACTATCTGCACAAGGCTTTGGAAGAGCTCTTTCTTCTTTCCTAGGTAAAGAAACTGGCCTAAAAAAATATCCTGTTAAAAAACCAGAAGCTAATTACAAAGTAATAATAGATTCCTCAGTAAAACAAGTAAGGCCGTACACTGTTTGCGCAATAGTAAAGAACATTAAACTAGATGAAGAAAAAATAAGAGAACTTATAGACTTACAAGAGAAATTACACACAACAATAGGAAGAAACAGAAAGAAACTAGCAATAGGAATTTATCCATTAGAAAAAATATCTCTTCCCATAAATTATGTTGCAAGGCCTCCAAAAGATATCTGGTTTACTCCATTAGATTCTCAGAGAGAATTAAATGGTCTTCAAATTCTTCAACAACATCCAACAGGGAGAAAATATGCACATCTTCTAGAAAAAGAAAAGCTATTTCCAGTATTCGTAGATTCAAAGAATAAAATACTTTCCATGCCTCCTATAATAAACAGCAATGATACTGGAAAGATAACCTTAGATACGAAGGAAGTTTTTATTGAGTGCTCCGGATTTGATTTAAGAGTCTTAAATAAAGTTCTCAACATAATAACTACAACCTTAGCAGAATGTTCTGGAACTATTTATTCGATGATATGTGAATATTCAAAATCTAACAAAATTATCACACCTGATTTGAAACCTGAAAAAATGAAGATCTCTTTGGAAAATACAAATAAGATCTTAGGATTAAACTTAAAAGAAAAAGATCTCCAAAAGCTTCTTCCTAAAATGGGATACGACTATGAAAATAAAACTGCCTGGATCCCTGCCTGGAGAACAGACATATTACATGAAGTAGATATAATTGAAGATATAGCAATTGCTTATGGATACAATAATCTCGTTCCTGAAATTCCTAAAGTAGCAACAACTGGTCAAGAATCAGACAAAAGCATACTTCAAAGGAAAGTATCTGAAATTCTTACTGGCCTTGGACTAATTGAAATCTCATCATATCATCTAATAAGGCCTGAAGAAGCAAAAAATATGAAAATACATCAAATGGTTGAATTAGAAAATGCAAAAACAGAATATAAAGTTCTTAGACCTAATCTATTAATATCAGCACTTAGAATATTATCGGAAAACAAAGATCATGAATATCCTCAAAAGATATTTGAAATTGGCACTATTTTCTCACATAACAAAGAATCTGAAACTCAGATAAACGAAGAATCAAATCTAACAATAGCTATAAGCCCTGGAAACTTCACAGAAATAAAGAAGATTCTTGATTACTTAACAAGAACTCTAGATTTAAAATATGAATTAAAAGAAAAAGATAAGAATGAATTCATTCCAGGTCGTTTAGCCCAAATAATAATAAATAACGCACAAATAGGCACAATTGGGGAAATTCATCCAGAAACTCTCATTCTATTCAATATGAAAATGCCAGTTGCAGTAATAGAAATTAACCTTGATAAGATGATTGAATTGGTTAAGTAAATTTCTAGAGGAGTCTTAAAACCTAGGTTCTAATTTCTAACCGAAATAACTCTTCTCTTTCTTAACATCATTCTTCAAAGGTTTATGCACTCTCTTCAATAAATCAGAAAATTCTGGTCTTGCTTTTTCCCATTGCTCATAAATGCTCTTTACCATTTCAGCTTCTTTCTTCTCGCTATAATCAAGCTCAAGAGCAAGGCAGGATAAGCTTAAATTACCAAAAGTATCATATAATTTTTCCATAACTTCTTTATCTTTTTCACTTATTGATTTAATAAAAGAAAGATAAATTCTAGGAGCATTCATAGGATTAGCAATCATATCAAGAAAAGCAAGGGAATTAACAACTTTATCCATCATTATCTTTCTAATAACTCTCATCAATATTCCACTTTCTCTATCTATCTTCTCAATCTCAAATTGCTCATTCAGTTTATCAAAACCAGGAAGCTTATACTTCTTCTCATAACCAGAATACAAATTTTTTAATTCCTTAAGTTCCATATCAATCTTTAGAAAATAAGCTTTAAAGATTTAACGAAGCCTCAGCCGGGATTTGAACCCGGGACCCCGACATTACCAATGTCGTGCGCTACCGCTGCGCTACTGAGGCACATTTGTGTTTACAAAAAAGCGTATAAAAACATTCCTCTTACTAAAAATTCAAAGAACTTAAACAATAAAAATAAAAGAAAGACTCAAAAAATGATTATATAATATTGATATCGTATTACAGATAACATATCTCTTAATTTAATATCTGCCCTGTAAGAATAATCTACCCTTCACTTAAACTTGCATTTCCACTTGTTAAAACACTATTAATTGTTCCATTATTACTTGGGAGCCATTCAAACTTTACTACATACCCGCTTATAACAAAAGCCTGATGAAAAAGAGTATCAATCCAATTGGTATAATAATCATAGAAAGTTCCTCTATCATCTACATTAGACATATATAAATTTTGATTACTTATTATAAATAAAGCAGCCACAAAAAACATTTTAACCACAAGAATTGTAACTTTCATTTTATCTTAGTAGCATTTACACTATCAAGCCACCAGTCCTGTTTAGTAGCATAACCGCTAACTTCTCCTACATTCTTGAATATAGATTGAAACCAATAAAAGTAAATCTGCCCAGCCTGAACTATTCCTTCAAAACTCTTTAAATTAACATCATATTTTTCATGAATATGATTAAGAGAAAAAGCAAAGAAAAGAACAACGCCTATGAGAAAGATATAAAATATATTATTTTTAACTATGGCTAAAAAACCCATTAAGTTTTGAGATTTAAACAAAACAATAAATGTAAGAAAAGCCACAACAGCTAATACTATCCATCCAACTACCATTTTTTACACCCCATCAACTAACCAATATAATGGTGTATAAAAACATTATCCCGATATAGAATATAGTATTATCTAAACAAAAATTCTTATAAATAAAACAACATCAATCATAATGAAAGTTAATAATATTCCTTGCTCTACCTTGCTTCCAGTCCTTATTGGTCCTTTAGATTCAGCTTTAAATGGTGGGAACGGCTTTATTCCTTGGACTGTAAAACTATCTGCAAGTAAATGAAAGCTATAACCTAAAAAGAAAGGTAAAGAAGAGATAGGATATAAAAAAGTAAGAAGAATGGTAACTATTATGCAAAAGGTGTAAGAATGAAAAAATCCTCTATGATTAACCATCATCTGGATAGGCCTAAAGAACCTCCAACTCCCTGCAGATGAAGTTATTGAATCAACATCAGGAAGTAGACTAGCAATAAGAACAATTGGAATAAAAAGTAATTTATTAGTTACGTGGGGCAAAAAATAAAGAGCAATACCAATACCTATAGCTAAATGTGTCCTCCTTAACATATTCAATTAAATCATAAAATACATTTAAACCTATCGCATCATATAACCAAATATTTAAAAGACCTTGAATTTTCCAATAATAAGCATAAGTAAGATTTATATCTTAAAAGCCCTATCGTATAGTGGTCTAGTATTCGAGCCTCTGGCGCTCGAGACCCAGGTTCGAATCCTGGTGGGGCTATTATGCTATAAAAAAGAGGAAAAATGAAAAAACTATTCAGACTTCACCATCATCCTAAGCTTATATTACTTCTAGCCACAATAATATTTGCATATGTAATATTCCAACAACCCCAAGTAGAATCATTCTTATTAAATCTAAGTTCTTATGGTTACATTAGCACATTCATAGCCGGAATATTATTTGCATTCGGTTTTACGACTCCATTTGCAGTGGGCTTCTTTCTAACAGCTAGCATATCTAATATGTTCTTTTCATCTTTGGTAGCTGGAATAGGTTGTACACTAGCTACTTTAGGCATGTTCCACTATTTCAAATTCTCATTTGAAGATGAAATAGAAGACTTAGAAAGAACAAAGGATTTTCAAGAAGTTATAAAAATAATAGATAAAGAAATCCCTCATAGAATAAGAATTTATCTTGCTTATGCATTTATAGGACTTATCTTAGCCTCTCCAATCCCAAATGAATTCAGTACATTCATGTTGGCAGGATTAAAAAGAATAAATAAAAGAGTATTAACAATCATAACATTTGTAGCAAGCACGTTAGGTATTTACATAATCATGTATCTAGGAAACTAAAATAATTATTTACAGTCATCTGAAAATTCTAATCCAGTCTGAGCAGCATAAGCACGTATTCTTTTTTCTAAACTCTTAGCACGAGCAAAATCATTTCTAGATAAAAGTTCAGTTGCAACATCTACTTCTGCACAAAAACTGGATCCACAATGAAGCTCACCTGCAATAAAATCCCTTAATGCAATATACTGATTCGCCAACAACACTCCTTGCCATCTATCTTGAACAGAATCATAATCTCCTTTATCAAAATTACTTTGAGCTAAATCTACATAACCTCTGGTAATTCCACCCACCAATCTTCTTAAAGTTTCTACACTAGGCATAAATATTTCAATGCACAATACTTTTAAACCTTATTATTATTCTCTTTTGACAATCAGCCCATGTAGTCTAGTGGTCAAGGACGATGCCCTCTCGCATTGCTAGAAATTCAAAAGATAGAAAGCATGGTACAATATTGAAAGTTAAGTCGACGAGATGATACTTTCGGTCCGTCTTCGGACAAATATCGTGAATCTACCATTATCTCTTTTTAGAGACAATGGAGGACGGCATAAACCCGGGTTCAAATCCCGGCACGGGCATAATATAGAATTGCAAAGCAATTCTATGCAAGTGACGGCACTAAGAATTTGAGTTTATCAAAAAAAGAATGTGTGAAACACTTGTTTTTTGGATGCTCAAGATTCTAGAGAATCTTGACATGAAAATTCTTTCAGCCGGCACGGGCATAATTAAATTAAAAACATTTATAACCTTAGGAAAACAATAAATAATATGGATTATTCACATTTAATGTATGGAGCAAAGGCAGTAAAATCTGCTGGTTATATTCATCAATTTTAGTAATAACTTTAAAAAAATAAATTTCAGGAGAATTATATGAAACCAAATTTTGAAAAACTAAATGGTCTTTTGCCAGTTGTAGTTCAAGATTACAAAACAGCAGAGATTTTAATGCTTGCTTTTATGAATGAAGAAGCTTGGGAAAAAACACTTAAAACAAAAAAAGCACATTACTTTAGCAGAACAAGAAACAAACTTTGGATGAAAGGAGAAGAATCTGGTAATATTCAAGAAGTTAAAGAAATTTATATAGATTGTGATGAAGATACAGTTTTGCTTAAAATAAAACAAATAGGTGAAGCAGCCTGCCACACAGGATACAAATCATGTTTTTACAGAAAATTAGAAAACGATAACTTTAAAATAGTTGGATCTAGGCTATTTAATCCGGAGGAAAAATATGGAAAGACTAAAAAATAATATTGATGAAAGAAAGATAGTTTTAGGTTTACCTAAAGGTAGCTTGGAAGAAACTACATTTAAACTATTAGAAAAAGCAGGTTTCAATATAAAACTAGATTCTCGTTCATATTTTCCTTCTATAGATGATTCTGAAATATCTTGTGTTTTACTTAGAGCACAAGAAATTGCAATGTTTGTAGAAGATGGAGTCTTAGATGCAGGTATTACTGGAAAAGATTGGATTTTAGAAAATGAAGCAGATATAGTTGAAATTGCAGAACTAATATATGCAAAACAAGGTCTTCGTCCAGTAAGATGGGTTCTAGCAGTACCTAATGATTCACCAATAAAAACAGTAAAAGACTTAGAAGGAAAAAGAATAGCTACAGAAACAGTAAAGCTAACTCAAAACTATTTAAAGAAGAACAATGTAAAAGCAAAAGTAGAATTTTCATGGGGTGCAACAGAGATTAAGACTCCTCTTCTAGTTGATGCAATTGTAGATGTAACAGAAACAGGCAATTCTCTAAGAGCAAATAATTTAAGAATTGTAGACACTATTTTAGAATCAACAACAAGATTGATAGCAAATAAAGAAAGCATTAAAAATGATTGGAAGAGAAAGAAGATAGAAGAGCTTGCCATGCTACTTAAAGGAGTTCTGCTTGCAGAAACAAAAGCAGGTTTAATGATGAACGTGAAAAAAGAAGATCTAAATAAAATACTTGCAGTATTACCTGCTTTACAAAATCCAACAATCTCTGAATTAAGTGATAAAAAATGGTGCGATGTTATAACGATAGTTGATAAAAAAGAAATAAGAAAATTAATCCCTAAATTAAAAGAGGCAGGGGCATCAGGAATAGTCGAGTATCCTATAAATAAAATTATTGAATAAAATGATAACAATTCCTGCAATCGATCTTAAAGATGGAAAATGCGTACAGCTTGTTGGAGGTGTTTTCGGTTCAGAACAAGTTGTCATAGATGACATAGACTCTGTTGCATTAAATTTTTATAATTCTGGAATAAAAAGATTGCATATTATTGATTTAAATGCTGCAAAAAACTTCGGAGATAACACTAAAATAATAGAAAGATTGCTAAAAAATAAAAAATGTGAAGTTGAAGTAGGAGGAGGTATAAGAACAATTGAAAAAGCAGAGTCTTTAATAAAAAATGGAGCTAACTATGTGATTGTTGGTACTTCAGCAGTAAATAATATAAATTTTCTTAAAGAATTATGCAAAAAAATAGGTAAAGAAAAAATTATTGTTTCTTTAGATTATAAAAATAGAAAGGTGCTTACACATGGTTGGGATGAGTCTACTTCTCTAAGCCCAATACAAATAGCAAAAAATATGGAAGATTATTGTTCTGCTTTTTTAATGACTTGTGTTGATAAAGAAGGCCAACTAAAAGGACCGGACTTAGAATATCTACCAGAAATTATAAAAGAAATAAAAAGTCCAATCATTGCCTCCGGCGGGATTAGTAATGAACAAGATTTATTTAACTTAAAAAAGATTGGAGTATACGGAGTTGTAGTGGGTATGGCTTTGTATAAGGGAAAAATAAATCTGTCAAAAGTTAAGGAAATTTAAGCAGACCATCTTTTAATAGTTTCTTCATCAAAATTATTATTGAAAACTCCAAACTCAAATTTTTCTTGATTCATAATAGCAACCCCTGTAGCCAAACCAAATTTAATCTCTTGTCCAACAATATTATTATGTATGTTATTAGCCAATTCTTGAGTAGATAAACCAGGAATAACTAGATCATACACTTTCTCAAAATTAGTATCTCTATCATAAATATATGCAATGCGGTTTTCTAATTCTTTAATGCGGAAATTGGGATATGAACAAATTCTTTTCTCTCCCCTATCAACATCATTAACTCCTAAATAATAACTGTTTTTACCTTCTTTATTAAAAAAACTTATTCCTCCTATTCTAGCATCATTTGGAGCCCCTCTAAAAGCCAATAAAGTTAAATCAAGTGATGTAAGGGGGTTTATACCATCTACTAAATTTGAAGTAACTCTCTTACACATATGCCCATTGAAAGTAACCATAAATCTCTCTCCTAGTTTTGTAACCCCCGTTCTGATACATGAATAATTATCAACTTCTGGATCTTGATTTGTTTGATGATTTTCAAAACCTTTTTTAGAATAAACATTGATTCTACTTTTTTCATGATTAATTCTCAATTCTCTAAAAGGTATACTCTTACTAGCGAGAGTAAATGTAACTAACGGTTTTCCTTCATAATTTCCAACTCCAACAATTCTAGAAGTATAAATCATTTTCTTCTGACTCCTACCAAGGCATATCTATGAGGTGTATTTATATGATTTTTGCCATCTTCAGAAAAAATAAATTTATCGGCAATTGGAACAATATGAGTTTTATAACCATTTTGCTGTAAATAAAATAATCTATCAAAATTAACTAAAATTCTAAAAACATCTCCCAATACTGCAGCAATATTAGTTGTTCTTCTTGAAGTTGAGCCCTCTGACTCACTAGCATGTTTTAAAAATGCATTATATTCTTCAGTCTTATCGGACAAGGCCCTACTTCTAGGCAAAGAAAGAGAAGGATAATTTAATTTAATCTTAGAATAACAACAAGGAACTCCTACAAAATCTGCTTCTGAAGAAATAGCCAAGTCTATGGCTTTATCTATCAATCCACCACAACCGTGCAAGGAAGTTATTAATCTAGATTTTCTTTCAAGGTCTAAATTAGCACTAAACAAATTTAAAGTTTGAAAAGATAAATTGGGAAAACCGGAATAAGCCAAAGATGTTTTTCTAACCAATACAGAATTATTATCTAATCCTACTACATAAGTCTGGGGAAATCTTTCTGCAAGCTTAGCAGTAAAAAAGCCATTTCCAGAACATGCATCTATTATCTCTTCATATTTTGGTAAGTCAGTAATTAATGAAATTAATCCACTAATTTGAGCTTTTTTTCTAGCAGTTTTTATTTTTCTAGATTTACCATTTAAATCTTCTTCATTTGTACAATCTAAATTCATCCACTGAATAGGGTTACTTAAACAAGAAAGAAAAAATTCTTCTAAAATAGATTTAGAAAATCTTCCAGACTTTAATAAACTCGATAATAGGATAAAGTGAGACTTGCTTAAATGATAATTAGGTTCCAACATTATGTTTTGAGCTGTCGACCCATAGATAAATATTTTGGAACATCAGATATTGGAACTTTATTCTGTTCTCTAGTCCTTAAATTTTTAACAGTTAATACTCCCTCTCTTACTTCATCTTCTCCAATAATTCCAACATAGGGTATACCTAATGAACTAACGCTTGAAATAACATTTCCTAATTTCCTACCTCCAACAAGATCTATATCAACATTAACACCTTCTTGTCTAAGCTGATGAGCAATTTTTAGAGATTGTGCAGTTGTATTCATAGGAATAAGGTATAATTGAGTAACATTGGAAGGAGAATCAGCATTCTTATCTAGTATCATAACTAGTCTCTCCAAACCAAAAGAGAATCCAACTGCAGGAATTTCTTCTCCTCTACCTCTATAATCTCCTAACATATCATCAAATCTACCTCCACCTAAAATAGCAGACTTAACTGTACTTCTATCTTTTAAAAAAACTTCAATAGTCGTTCCAGTATAATAATCAAGTCCTCTGGCCAAACTTGGATCAAGAGAAATAAAATCAAAACCCATACCCTTAGAGTAATCTAAAAGTTGTCTAACTTCATTAAGTCCTTCTAATCCTCTAGGAGAAGTGACATTTGCTTTCAATCTTGCAAAAGTCTCTTCATTATTTCCTCCAGATTTTACTAATTCCATTAAACGAGCCACTGAATCACTTGTTAAAAGTCTCTCACCTTTAGTTTTAAAATCTCCGACTAACCTTATTCGATCATCATAATCGACACTATCATTTATTGCGATTTGATTTACTTCGTGGTAACCTAAAGTCCCAACTTCTGCAACAATTTTATGTCTTAAGTTTTCAACCGCACCAACAAAGCTACTCTTTTTAGCTAAGCTATCTAATTCACGTAAAGTCTCATTAGATATTCCCATCGCCTCATCAGTTAAAGTAAGTCTTTCCAAATTTTCCACCATTTCATCAACGCCTAATTTATCCATTTTATCAAGCGTAATTATAGTTCTCAGTTTGGCATTATCTGGAACTCCTGCATAATCTAAAACACCATAAAGCAATTTTCTATTGTTTATTTTAACATCTACTCCTCCCAAGCCTAAAGCACCAAAAGAATCTTGAGCTAAAGCAAGCAATTCTGCTTCAGCAGCCATACCTTTAACACCAGCCACATCTACATCACATTGAGTAAAACTTCTAAATCTTCCTTGTTCTGGTTGTGTAGGCCCATCTCTAAAAACTGGACCCATAACATATCTCTTAAAAGGAAATTTAACATCTGGATTAGTAGCAAGAAATCTAGCAAAAGGTAAAGTCTGATCAAATCTAAGAGCAAGATCCCTTCCGCCCTGATCACTCAACCGATAGACTTCTTTCTTGATCTCTCCACCTCCCTTAAAACTAATAGTCTCCGCATTTTCTATCATTGGAGTTTCAAGAGGGTTATACCCATATCTCTCAAAAATCCCTCTTAAAGTATCTCTCACTTTATTTCTTAAAATTGCCTCTCTTCCAGAAGAATCCCTATGCCCTTTAGCAACTTCAAATATTGGTGTTGACATTAAATATTTTCCTCCACCACTCTAAAAGCAATAATATAATGATTTAAAAACATTCTTGTTTTACAACAGACAATTTATTTCTAGAATAAGAAAAGATTCCCTTAAAGGAAGCAAATTCATCGAGAAAATCTCCCCGTTCAGATGTTGCAATTAATACTTCATTAGCAAGGTTATCTCTTTTAGCCATTTTTCCAAGATATTTATTATAAAGCTCAATTCTCTCTTCATTATTTTTAAAATAATTTGTACAAGAATGAACAATTAAATCTACCTTATTTCCATGATTATTTTTAGCCATAGCTGAAAGATCACTACAAATAACTGGTAAAACATTATAACCTTTAATTTTTATTGGGGAAAGACAAGCAGCTCTTCTATCTTTGACTTCTCTCATTAATGTAGATTGTAACGTCTTTAAAGGCTCATCAAAATAATCTCCAGAAGATCTTTTAACTTTCTCGGCAAAATCATCACCCAATAAATGCCTTCCAAGCTCAACTTCATCATCATAAAATATTCCATCTTGTTTAACTTGTTCTCTAACTATCTTTCCATCAACAATTATGGGCATAACCGGTAGAGAGTATCCTCCATAATTTCTAAGTAAAGTCCCTGGGAAAAAAGCAGCTTTCTTATTTTCTTTCATTATTTCTAATAAAGATAAAACTCGACTATTACCAGTCATTTTATCCAGATCAACACTCTCAGGACCAACTTTTCCTTTATAAAATTCATCAATTTTATCAACATCAATCATACTATTTTCACTACCAACAAAAATACCCTTTGCAGAAGAAATTCTTGAAAAGAAATCTGGAGTGTTAGGAGACAATAAATGTAATTCTATATTAGGACTTATTTGTTTATGCATGAATATATGAATAAGACCTATATTTAAACTTTGCGTGTAATCACTAAAAAAGGGTCACATAAATAAGATTTATATACTAAATAAAATAGATAAAATAGATAAAAATGACTCAACAATTGGAAGCAAGAGTAGAAAGAATAAATCAAAATAATAAGGAAGAACTAGCTCCCATCTATAAAGAAGTTTTTATGGGACACCCTTGGCACGAAGATCTAATTTGTGAGAATTCTTTGAAAGAAAAAAATGACCCACTGCATTGTATGACTCAATATACCAAATCAGAATGTGATAAATTTGATAAAGATAGGAGAAAAGAATCAATAGAAAATGATTGCAGAGATAAATATTGTAGAAGAAAAAATAGTATTATTTTATTAAACAAAGAAGGTTTAGAAAAATGTGTTGGATGCGGGGATGATTTAAGATTAATTTCTTTTTATCCTTCATTTGCAAATCATGAGAAATTAATTGAAGAAGCAGTTAATGAGCCTGGTTTTATAGGATTTATTTTGAAAAGAAAAGAATCTGAAAAAGAAAAAGTGATAGGTTTTAGTTGGGGTTATAAAATGCATCCCACTCATACAGTTACCGTAGATTTTATGCCGGCAATCGAAAATCTTAGAAACAAAGGTTTAAACATCGAGAAAGTTTTTTATGGTTCTGAAATAGGTGTTGTACAAAGATTTCAAGGCCATGGTTATGGTTCAGCTATTTCAGCTATTAGATTAAAAGAAGCATATAATCAAGGTTATGAAACATTTATAACAAGAACTATAAATCCTTTTGTATTATCTATTCTAGGCAAAATATTTTCAGATGAAAAAGGTGAAGAACTATATAAAGATCCAGAAAGAGGAAGCACTTGGTTTAAATGGGAATTCAAGTATTTTGATAAGGAAAGTGTAGAAAAAATGATAGAAAGAAGCAATATAATTCATGAGTAATATAAAGGTAATAGAAAAAGAGGGTAAAGAACCAGGAAAAACAATTACTATACTTGCAGGAATTCATGGAAACGAAACTTGCGGAATAAAAGCATTTGACGAAATAATACCTAATATAGAAATAAAAAAAGGGAAAGTTATATTTATATACGCAAATCTAGAAGCTATAAATAAAGGTAAAAGATTCATAGAATATAATTTAAATAGGTCTTTTTTTAAAAATCAAATAGATGAAATAAAGAATACAATTGAAGGAAAAACTGCTAGAGAAATAATCAATATATTAGAAAAAACAGACTTTCTTCTAGATATACATTCAAGCAATACTCATTCAACAACTCCATTTATAATATGTGAAAAGAATAGTTTTGAAATAGCAAAAAAGCTTCCATTTGATATAATCACGTATAATTGGGATAAATTCGAACCTGGCTCAACAGAATATTATATGAACCTAAAAAATAAAATTGGTATTTGTATTGAATGTGGATTCACCAGTGATAAAAGAAGCGAAGAAAAAGCTAAAGATAGTATTATGACTTTTTTAAATATTTTAGGAGCAATAAAGAATAAAAGAATAAACAAGAATAAACAAGAATATTATAAAATTATAGATCTCTATAAAAATAAGGATGCGAAATTTGAGAAGGATAGAGAGTTTAATGATTTTTACATGCTAAAAGAAAAAACTCTGATAGGAAAAGAAGGAGTTAAAAAAATATATCTTGAAAAAGGGAAAGTTCTTATTTTTGTAAGAAATAGAGATAAAACAAATGAAGAATGTTTTATTATTGCTGAAAAAAGAGAAGAAGATAATCTATCCTAAACCATCTAAGAAAACATTTATAATATCAAAAATACAAGACATAAGTATTTATAGAACAAACACTATAAATAAATATAAAAAAGGTGATGAATGGAAGAAGAGAACAATAAAATAGATTTTAAAGAAGAAAAAGAAGGAGTGAAAAAAGAATTAGTGGAAGTTCAAGGAACAATAATCCCTCAACAGAACTACCACGTATCAGAAGAAGAATTCTTCACAGTTTTAAGAACATTAGCTCCTGGAACAAATTTTAGAACTGCTCTTGATGGAGCTTTAAAAACAGGCAAAGGAGCCTTGCTTGTTGTAGAAAATGAAAACCTTCTTCCAGTAATTGATGGAGGTTTCAGAGTAAACTGCAGATTCACACCTCAACGTCTTATTGAATTAACAAAAATGGATGGTGCGATAATTCTTTCTAAAGATGTTAAAAGAATAAACTATGCAAATGTTCTTTTGACTCCTAGCAGTAAGATAAAAACAAATGAAACAGGTACAAGACATAAAGCCGGGGAAAGAACTGCTAAACAAATAGGAACATTAGTAGTAGCTATATCTGAGAGAAAAAATGAAATAACTCTTTTCTACAAAAATCTAAGATACCACTTAAAAAACACGGATGAATTATTGAGAAAAGCAAATGAACACATACAATTAATTGAAAAACAAAGAGAACTATTTGATAAACATGTTCATCTTTTAACTCAATCAGAGCTTAGAAATTATGATAGTATAAACCATGCCGTAGCCGTAATTCAGAAAGGTAGAATGATTCAAAAAATAGCTGAAGACATAAGAAGATACATTGTAGAACTAGGAAATGAAGGAACACTACTTAAAACAAGAATGAAAGAAATAACTTCTGGTGTAGATAAAGAAACAAATCTAGTAATAAAAGACTATACTAAATTAGATCTAGCAAAATCAAGAGTATTAATAGATAGCTTAGCTTATGATGAGATACTAGATGCTGAAAATATACTTAACACACTAGCCTATGAAAAAGCTATTCAAGTAAATCCAGTAAAAGGATGGAGAATACTATCAAAAACTTCTCTTTCAGAACAAGAAGTATCTCAAGTGATAAAACAATTTGGTAGTCTAGGAAGAGCAATACATTCAAATCCCAAGAATTATCATGAAATCTTAGGAGAAGAAAAAGCACCTATATTCAAAGAAGCAATTGATAAGATAAAGTTCGGAACCTAACTTTAGATTAAGTTTGTAGGAGAAAATATTATTACTAGATAACATCAATATCGTATTATAGATAACAATATCATTCCCTACAATAACTCTTATATAACCTAATTACAATTAATAAAAATGAAGCCAAATAATATATTATTCATTTGTCGATTTAATAGATTTAGAAGTAGAGTAGCAGAAGCATATTTCAAAAAGATAAACAAAGATAAGAAAATAAAGTCTGACAGCGCTGGATTAAAAGCAGGTAGTTATCCTCTTGATTCTGATGAGGTTGAATGTGCTTATGAATTAGGAATAGACCTAGAAGGCAAGCCAAAAAGAATAACTGAAGAGCTAGCAAACTGGGCAGACACAATAGTAATTGCTGCAGATGATGTCATGCCTTCTTTCTTAGCTCAATACATCAAAACAAAAAAGAAAATCATCCACTGGCAAATTCCAGAAAACAATTCAAACAATCATGAAGAGATAAAATCAGTTATAAACATAATAAAAGAAAAAGTAGATGAATTAATCCAGTCTTAACTTTCCCTTCTGCCACTCTCTAACAATCGCTACAGCAGTTCTATGCTCATCAATAATTCCACCTTTCATGAAATACCCTCTTCTCTTAGCAATTTCATTAAATATATCGTCTATGCTCATTTCGCTTATATTCTTCTCGATTTTATAATGATTGATTAATGTCTGTTTATCTGCAGCGAGTATCTTCCTTATAACTTCAAAAGCAACCTTTTCAGGATGTATCATTTTATCAGGACTTTTAGCTCCAATCATCCCAAGTTTTGTATGTCTATCATCATAAGGAATAACTCCTGGCGTGTCAAGCATAAGAAAACCCTTAGCTTTAATCCATTGAGGCCCTTTAGTAGTTCCAGGGCTATCTGCAACAAGCGCACTAGCCCTCCTAACTAAAACATTAATCAAAGCGCTCTTGCCTATATTAGGATAACCCACCATAGCTACCCTCATATCATCCAATTTCAGTTTTTTAGCTTGTATAAGCAAATGTTTCCTAAGTAAATTTACATTCAGATTCTTAATAGCAGAAACAAAGAAAGCACCCTTATACTTATTCTTCAATTTAGATAAGTTATCTTTAGAAATCAAGTCAACCTTGGTAAATACAATTACAAAAGCCTTCTCCATTCTCTCTGTTTTTCCAACCAATTCTTGATTAATAGAATCTTCTGGCATTCTTGCATCTCCAACTATCACTATCAAATCTGCCTGTTTCAATATATTATTAACTACTGGCCAAAATCCCATGGTATTTTATAGCAAAACACACTTAAAAGGCTATCTAACCAATCAGAAATAATCTTTAAACTTATCTTTCCAATAAGAAAAGTCCTGCTTCTTAAAATCAAATTTGCAATTTTTATTCTTATTTAGATAATTTATATAATCCATAAATTCATTACCCGTAAATATATTCAAACCTAACTTCTTACATTCTTCTTTAATAAACTCTTTTTCTTTTTTAATATCTTTCTTATTTTCAACCATTTTCTCTGCCTCGAAGTAATATTCATCGCCATAATATTTAACTAAAGCAAATTCTATTCCTTTATAATCAAAAACAAAAGTCTTTGTTGTAGCTATAATCCCTTTATCCCAATCAAGACACTTAAGCAAAGATACAGCTGATTCAATATCTTGTAAGTTTATTGGAACCGAATATTCCTCGCGACTATCACTTCCACTCCATTTTCCATACTTCATTATTATTTCTGCTTGTTTATTAGTAACTCTCAATCTTAAATCAACAATATCATCTAAAACCTCTCTAACATCTATCTTGATATTATGTCTTATATATACAAAGGAAATTCTCTCCTTCTCGCCTTTAAACTTAGCAATTTTCCTAAATTTCTCAACCAATTCATCAAAGTTTCCTTCAATCTTACCCCTAGCTTCCACTTCTATCATTCTAGTTAACAGCTAATAAGCCTTAAAAATCCTATCTAGCATCACCTTGTTTTCATATAAATAACCCTTAACTAAAACTTTATAAACCAATTTTCTTATTGTCAATCATGAAAAGATCATCAAGACGTTGGAAGAAGAAAAATCAAATGAGATGGAAATGGCAGAGAAAGAGATTAAAGAAGGAAAAGAGAAAGAGAAGACTTCATAGATCTAGATCTGCTTAATTGTATATTCAACTTAATTAAATAATTAACATTAATGTAAGAACTCTCTCCAAGCAAGTATTTCATTAACGAATTCATCCCTGTTCCTTGATGCATGAACTGCTGCACGCACATGAGTTCCTACTTGCTGAATTCTAAGATTATATCTTTCCCTGACTTTTAATTTTAAATCTGTAAAAACATCGTAATCTCCTAGATAATGTGCTACACGCACAGGTCTTCCAGTAATAGCTTTTACTAATGGTTCAAAATAAGGCTGTCCTTGATGAAAAGAGTAATGTTTCCTAATAGATTCTGAAGGTACGCGCTCAACAACTCTCTCTTTCAATCTAAGGCCTGCATTATCAAATTGAGCTAGTATATCTGGAGCATAAGTAAAACACCAAGGATGAACTACAACTATAATCTCGTCTTTACTTTTAGGTAAGGTAATCATAAAAAAATCAATTTTTAATCTATAAAAACATTATTGTGAAACATCATCACAACAATGTTTAAATAAAGTCTTTTCAAATTCCATTCATGAGTCAAAGTGATATCTGGACAGAGAGGTATAGACCTACAAAATTTGAAGATTTAGTTGGTCAACAGGAGATAATAAAGAGAGTTAGTTCATTAGTTCAAGCAATGAATATCCCTCATCTTATGTTTGCTGGACCTGCAGGAACTGGTAAATCCACTCTTGCTTTAATAGTAGTAAAAGCACTATTCAAAGAAGCATGGAGAGAGAATTACCTTGAATTAAACGCTTCTGATGAAAGAGGTATTGATGTAATAAGACAAAAAGTAAAAGACTTTGCAAGAACAAAAGCTCTTGACAGTATACCTTTCAAAGTTATTTTCTTAGATGAAGCAGATGCTTTGACAAAAGAAGCTCAGCAAGCTCTAAGAAGAACAATGGAGAATTACACAAATACGTGTAGATTCATTCTTTCATGCAACTACTCAAGCAATATAATAGACCCTATTCAATCTCGATGCGTTTTATTCAGATTCAAACTCTTAGAGAAGAAAGATGTTATAGAAATTATGAAAAAAATAGCATTAAATGAAAAATTGAAGATAGCTGATGATGCATTAGAAGCATTATATGAGGGAAGTGAAGGAGACTGTAGAAAAGCAATAAATCTTTTACAAGCAACAGCCTCAATTGCACTAGACATAAATGCAGAAATGGTAAACATGATCGCTTCATCTGGAAAACCAGTTGGAATACGTGTTTCACTTGATTCAGCACTAGCTGGAGACTTCATAGGCGCAAGAGATAGACTATTAGATGTAATGTTAAAAGATTCAATAGCAGGCACAGACATCATAAAGGCTATACAAAAAGAAATCTGGACTCTTCAAATAGAACCTGAAGTAAAAGTAAGATTAACAGAAAAAACAGGAGAAATAGAATTTAGAATGACTCAAGGCTCAGATGAATTTGTACAACTTTTGTCTCTACTTGCTTCATTTGTTCTTGCCGGACAAGGCAAAGCAATTTGAGATTAATGAAATAAAGGTGAAAAATGAAGACATTGCATGAAAGTTTTGCTGAAAAATATAGAGCGCAGAGATTTACTGATTTAGTAGGTCAAGAGACAGCAATTGAAACAGTTAAAAAATTTCTAAAAGAATTTCCGAAGAAAAAAGGTCTTGTTCTTTATGGCCCTGCTGGAACTGGAAAAACGTCATTAGTCTTAGCAGCTGCAAAAGAAAATAATGTGGAAGTATTTGAGCTTAATTCATCAGATCTAAGAAATAAAAAAAAGCTTGAAGAAATATTAAAACCAGCAAGTGAACAAATGAGTTTATTTAGAAAAGGAAAATTAATTCTAATGGATGAAATAGACGGTGTAACTGGAACTGATATTGGTGGAGTTCCAGAACTTGTAAGAATCTTAGAAGAAACAAAACACCCTATAATTATGACTTGTAACGATGCCTGGCAGACCAAGTTAGCGCCAGTAAGAAAGATATCTTCTTTAATTGAAATGAAATCATTATCACAAGAATTAATTATAAAAATCTTAAAAAGAGTAGCTACGAATGAGAATCTAATAAAAGATGACAGATTCTTCCAACAAATTGCAGTTAAATCTCAGGGTGATTTAAGAGCAGCACTTAATGATCTTCAAGCATATTCACATGTAGATTTAATCAGTGTAGACACAACTGAAAAAAGAGATTTAGAAGACAACATCTTTAATATTTTAAGATCTCTATTTAAGGAAAGAAATGATTTTCTCAATTTATTTGACAATACCAAACTCTCTCTAGATGAAATTCTCCTCTGGATAGAAGAAAATATCCCTAGAGAATATAAAAATGAAGCACTAGCAAAGGCATATCACGCACTGGGTGAAGCAGATATCTTCAGAGGTAGAATATACAAAAATCAGCACTGGAGATTCCTTCTTTATCAAAACATTTTCCAATCTGCAGGAATAAGCTATGCAAAAAAAACACCATCGTTAGGTTTTACCAAATACGAATCTCCAAAAAGAATCCTTAAAATCTGGATAAACAATCAAAACATGGAAAAGAAAAAAACAATTGCAAAAAAACTAGCACTTCACACTCACTGCTCATATCAAAAAGCATTACAAGATTTCATAATTCTAAAACATTTCCTAAAAAACCCAGCCACACAAAAAGAACTTAAATTCTCCGAAGAGGAAATTGAATTTGTGAATCGATAATCTTAAATCTTACCATACAACTCATTAACTTTCTTCCAATTAACAACATTCCAAAAGCTTTCAACATAAGCTTTTCTATTTGACTGATGTCGGAGATAGTACGCATGTTCCCATACATCTAATCCGAGTAAGGGTATTTTTCCTTCACTTATAGGACAATCCTGATTTGCAGTTGAGCAAATCTCAAGTTTTCCCTTATGAGAAACCAACCAAGCCCATCCACTTCCAAATCTATTTAGACCTGCATTGTTAAAAGCTTCCTTAAATTTATCAAAACTTCCAAACTCTTTATTTATAGCCTCAACAACTTTCCCTTTAGCTTCTCTATCTTTTATGTTTGGAGTCATTAGTTCCCAGAACAAACTATGATTATAATGTCCTCCACCATGATTTCTTACAGCATTTCTAGCTTCTTCAGGAATCTTACTCAAATCTTTCAAAAGTTCCTCAACTTTCTTTTTTTGTAATTCAGGATACTTTTCAAGAGCAAGATTCAATTTATCCACATAAGTCTGATGATGCTTTGTATGGTGAATCTCCATTGTCTTCGTATCTATCACTGGCTCAAGGGCATTATATGCGTAAGGTAATTTAGGTAAAGTAAATGTCATACCATCAAACACAGACAATAGATTATAAACATTTCGTAGTCTTTTAAGATACGTCAAACTTATCTCAAAGCAAGAGATAAAGAAAGCTTTTCTAAAAGAGGATTAGAAATATTATTATGCCTATACACTGATTCAATAAATGTATTTGCAACAAGAGAAAAAGCAGCCAAATCATCATTAAATTGTTTCTCATCACCATATTTTCTAGGAATGGCTCCAGAATCTCCTAAGGTTATATATCTATAATGTGGTTCTCCTCTTTCATCACCATTATAAGCATTAAGACTTATCAAGTTTTTCTGACCATTACCACTAATATATCCTACACCATTTTTATTCAATCCCAACCAGTTTTTCCCCCAATTTTTAGCCAATAATTTAGATAACCCTTTAAAAATATCAGCATTTCTAGCAACTAATTCTATTTCAGCACAATAATAGCCGCGATCATTTCTAAGAGTAAAATCGAGGGCATTTAGAGGAGCAGGTAATGGAGCATAAGAACTTTGTAAACGTGAATTGTCATGAACCTTCCATCCTTCGCCTTCTTCACCAGCAAACTCACTTTGTGAAAGACGCCCATATAACAAGTTCTCATCTAAAAGACTAACTAACATAAAAATATTAAAAAAGACTCATTTAAAAATATTTAGGTATTAAAATTCCATTTCTTCAGATTCAACAGGTTTCTTCTTATGTGCTTTCTTCTCACTCTTTTCTTCAGAAGAACTTTCACTTCCATTAACAACTTCTAACTTACCAAACTTTCCAGAAGACAATTGCTTCTGACCATTAAATTCAGAAACATAACCATTTGTAACTTTAACCCTGTCTCCTACCTTAACTTTATCAGCATCATCGTTCCACAAACTTAATGTCATCTCTCCAGAATCATCAGAAATTATAGCAGAAGCAACTTTCATATCTTTTCCAAATTTATTGAAAGTTCTAGGAGGATTCACACTCTTAACAGCGACTTCAACATCAACTTTTCCCTGTCCTGCTTTTAAGTCAATTAATTTCATTATGCGTTTAACTCCTGTTCTATTAATGCTTTAATTTGTGAATAAGGCACAGCACCAGAAACTAATCTTCCATTTACAAAGAATGCAGGTGTTCCTTGAACTCCAGCAGCATTTCCTTCATTTTGTTCTTTATCAAATTGTGAATCATATTTCTTTGAATCAAGGCAAGTCTGTAATTTACTCATATCAGCTCCAACACCTTTAGCAAGAGCCTTCATCTTATCTAAGTCTTCAACATCATCTTGATTCTCAAATGCTTTAGGATAGAACTTCCAATACAATTTCTGCTCATTCAAACACCAACCAACTAACTGTGCTGGATGCCCGCCAGAATGTCCCATACTATATTTAGCAACAAATCTAACTTTGCCAGTATCAACATACTCTTTCATTAAATTAGTGACAATTGGTTCCCAACTAGGACTATTTTGTTTCATGTAAGCATTCATTTTTTCATTATCTCCTGAAGCAGCGGCACAGAAAGGACAAGAAAAGTCAGAAAACTCAAAAACCACAACTTTAGCTTTCTCATTTCCTATTGAAGGAGAATTTCCAATTTCAATATCTGCAATAGTATTTGTATCTGTTCCAGCACCATCAGTATTTTCAGTAGCACTTCCATCTAAAGGAACAACATTAGAAACTAAATTCTTTCCATCTAAGGTTACCAATACAGGTATATTCTGACCATTAAAGCTAACTGTAACTTCATACATTCCATCTTTCTCTACAACAGAAACTAATTCTGCCTGGCCAGTTCCTTGAGCATTTATAAAATCAATTAAATTACTAGCCGCTTTATCACCAGAAACGCCTCCTGCAGAACCTCCATTAAAAACAAAGAACAAACTAACAATCAAAGCAATAGCAAGAACTATACTGACACTCATCCATTTGTTATGTTTAACAGCGTATAACCACTTACCAATAGGAATCTCGATAGTCTCTTCCTTCATCTCTTTATGATTTTTATCAACCTGCATAGTTTCTTGAATAATTAGCTATTTAAAAATGTTTTGTAAATCCATAACTATATTCAAATCTTAGCATAATAAAATACAATAGATTAATAAAAACCTTATTCTAATTTAATATATGTCATATGATATCATTCTTGGACGCGATTCCTCAGATAAAGAAAAGTTTGGTAAACTTGGATTGATAAAAATAGGAAAAGGATTTGTAAAAATGGGATTGAACTCTTCTCTATCAAACAATATTTTAATGGATGTAGCAAGATCTCATGTAGTATTAGTAGCTGGCAAAAGAGGCTCTGGTAAGTCTTATTCTTTAGGAGTCATTGCAGAGGAAATAGCTAACCTTCCAAAAGAGAACACTCCTAATATTGCTTCTTTAATATTTGACACTATGGGTATTTTCTGGACAATGAAATACAAAAATGAGAAAGATGTAGAATTATTAAAAGCCTGGGGATTAGAAACTAAACCTCTTCCAGTAAAAGTCTTTGTACCATTTGGAAAAGCGGAAGAATATAGACTAAATAAAATTCCATTTGACCATTCATTCTCCCTTAAATGTTCAGAATTAGAAGCTGAAGATTGGCTTTCTCTATTTAATTTACAATTAACAAGCCTTCCAGGAGTATTAATAGAAAATGTAATAAATAACCTAAAAGAAAAATCAAGCAATTATACAATAAAAAATATAATAGAACATGTAAAAGAAGATAAAAATTCTTCAAGTGAAAACAAGCAAATTGTTTCAGGTCTATTCAATGCAGCAGATTCATGGGGAATATTCTCAAAATCTTTAGAAGGAACAGAAATAAGAGATTTAGTAACTGCAGGTTCAACTTCCATTTTAGACGTTTCAGTATACAGTTCAATAGCTTCTTTCAACATAAGAGCATTAGTTCTATCTTTAATCTCTAGAAAACTTTTCAAACAACGTATGGATTCTAGAAAAAAAGAAGAAATGGAATCATTACAGCACGGACAAGACTATCTTTCATACAAATCAGCAAAAGCAGATCCTTTAGTCTGGTTATTTGTTGATGAAGCTCATGAATTCCTTCCAAAAGATGGTAAAACCCCTGCAACAGATGCATTAGTACAATTACTAAGAGAAGGAAGACAACCGGGAATTTCTCTAGTTCTTGCAACCCAGCAGCCTGGACAGATACATCATGATGTAATGTCTCAATCAGACATAGTAATTTCACATAGAGTGACCTCGAAATTAGACTTAGAAGCATTAAACTCTATAATGCAATCATACATTTTATCAGGAATAAAACAGCAAATGGATGACCTTCCATCGCTAAAAGGTTCAGCAATTATCTTAGACGACAATTCAGAAAGAATCTATCCAATGCGTGTACGTCCAAGATTCACCTGGCACGGCGGTGAAGCCCCAACTTCAATAAAAACAGAATTGAAATTCTAATAAACTAAATCTTTAAAAGCTCTTTATTTGGAATCTTTGGATGACTGACTTATATATAGTATTAGGATGTGGAGTATTAGAAAGTAAAAGACGAGCTAAATATGCTGCAGAAATAGTTTCTAAAATGCCTACAATTCCATTAATTCTAACTGGTGGAATGCCGGTAACTATTCCACTATTTCAAAATCCAAAAATGACTGAAGCTAGATATATGGAAAAAGTATTCAGAAAAAGAGGTCTAGAAAATCCAATTTACTTATAAGAAGAAGCAAAAACAACTGCTCAAAATTTATTACATTCAAGAAGATTAATAGAAGAGACTTCAAATCTTTCAACTGTAAAAGAAATAACTATTATTAATGGAAAGGCTCATCTTCCAAGAACACGATGGTTATCAAGACTTCTACTTAGAGATTATCAAGTAACAGAAATTCCAGTCCCAATATTAGGTAATGGAAGTAGTGTACCTGAAGTATGGCATGGACTCACTCTAGAAACACTTAGCTACTTATTTGAAATTGGTGCTAGACGAAAAAATAAAAGTGCACTACTAGAATGGATTGCAGATGGAAAAAGAGAAGAAGAATTCCCCGGAGCATCAATGGTCTACAATAGAAAAATTTAATTCACCACTTTCACATCAACCCTATACCTATACTTCCTAATCCCAATATCTCCTGCTTTCTTAATATTCAAAATTTTTATTTTCTTTCCAGCTTCCTTTGCTCTCTTTTCAATCAAATCTTCTAAAACATGTGCAAGCATTTCAGTTTCATCATAAAATCCATAGTAATGTATAATTCCATTCTTCTTTATTCTCTTAAATGTAACATCTAAGAAATCATCTTTCAAATTAGGCCTAGCCATTACGATCCGATCATAATTCTCTTTCATTCTTGGTAAAATTCTCTTAACATCTCCCTGCACAATTTCAACTCTTCCAATTAATTTATTTCTTTTAACATTTTCTAAAGCATATTTACTGCACTCTCTCCCAAGTTCCACACTCACAACTTTCTCAACTTTAGAGTTCTTAGCAATAACAATAGCAAAGGGAGCTACACCACCAAACAAAACTAATACCTTTTCTCCTTTTGTACACAAATCAGCAATCTCTTTCCTTTCGCTCCCAAGCCTTGGAGAAAAATAACAAGTATCAATATTAAATCTAAATTCGCACCCATTTTCTCTATACAATGCCTCTTTACTCTTCTCTCCAGCAACAAATTTAGTCTTATTAGTCCTTAATCTTCCTGAAAATTTACTAACCTTCTCCAACACAGTCTTAATATGATTATGACTCTTTAGCAATTTATCAGCAAATTGCTTTTTACTCTTCGCATTCTGATTTCTATCAAACTTGACAACTGCTAAATTACCTATTATATCATATCCATGAACTTCAGATTTTGATTTATTCCTCATATAAATTAAATAAGGACTACCCATTTAAAAATGCCTTGATTTTCACTAGGATAAGATTTATATATCAAAAGTATTACTATACTTTGGATGCTCAAGATTCATAAAAATCTTGACATAATCTTAAATTCAACACATACAAAGAGAGACCATGATAAACAATAAAATTTTAGGCTATTCTATAACTGCTTTAGGAGTCATCATTATTATACTAAGCTTCACACAAATCCAAAAGGCTCTAAAGATTACATTCCCAACATTTCTAACAACAAACATACTCACAATAATAGGCGTTGTAGTATTAGCACTAGGTAGCTTCATATTAATAAAAGCAACATC